>Ga0123342_1005185_pt1 | contig 19195 bp, 14 predicted proteins | sample Turbeawhitnodule_FD_89960 | JGI IMG/M metagenome (GOLD analysis project Ga0123342, IMG submission 89960) | Root nodule microbial communities of legume samples collected from Mexico - Turtle bean Mexico white nodule | ecosystem: Host-associated > Plants > Roots > Nodule | place: Mexico: Nepantla... | reverse complement strand
TTCACAAATAATCCAAAATAGTGTTATTCCTGAATTTGTTAAAAATGCAAAGATTAATCACTTGTATCTTGATTCTAGGTTTTATTTCAGCCACATTCAGCAATGCTGAAACCCAAGTAAAATATTTTAATGTGATGGATTTTGGAGCTCATGGTGATGGCACAAGTGATTATTCAAATGTATTTGCCTCTTTACTTTCTTACTATCTCACTTCATATATATATATATATATATATATATATATATATATATATATATATATATATATATATATATATTTTGCTTTCTTCATTCTTGGTTTTGCTTAACCTTAATTATTTAAATAAATAAATCCCATATCTTTAAAATATATGGTTTACTTTTAAATATCAATCTCTCACCTTATTTAAACTTTAATATCATTTTAATATTAATTAGAATGTGTTTATGTTTATTTATTTTAATTGTTTTTTTATTCTATTGGAGATCCCACATTGACTAGAGATTAGAGTATTTCATAGTATATAAGTGGGTGCAAACCTCAACCTTATAAGTTGGTTTTATAGAGTTGAGTTAAACTTAAAGCACTTCTAATTGGCTTTATATTATACAAGTTTATGGTTGGATGGATGAATGACTAGTTCTATATATTTTTTCCACATACTATTTTTCTATGTTGATAAAAAAAATAATAATGTTTGTAAAATGAAGGTAAGATTTGAATTTTTTTCAACAATCTTTGAATGTATTTGAAGTTGATTGTATTTTTTTTTTTTTTTTTCTAACCATGGAGTGATCCTTAACCATATGTGTTCTAATTGATTGTAGGCCATTGCAAAAGCATGGCAAGGTGTGTGTGGAGAGCAAGGGCCAGCAACTCTACTTATACCTTCAAGAAAAATATTTTTGGTGAAAAGATTAAAGCTAAGTGGTCCATGCTAGACCCCAAATGTTGGCATTAAGGTATGACTAACCAACAATATTTGATAACATTATTATAAAGTGTTTCAATACAAAAATGAATCTTTTTTCATTTGAAAATAATGATTTTTGAGTATCACAATTCTCTTATATAACCAAAATAAGTTTAGTTAATACATTATTTTAAGAGTGTTGGCATATGCTTTATGAATCACATAAATTATTCATCACATTTAAATTTTTTTTTAACTAGATATCCAAATTGTTTTCAATTGTATATACATCATTTATTCACCTAGAGTAAAAGTTCAAAAGTTTATTTATAATAGTAAAAATTAATAAATATAAAGTATTTCAAATATTTCAACTCTAATACAAAACTTTAATTATCTAAAAATCTTAAATTTATTCTCTAACTTTCTAACAAGAAATTCAAAAGTACTTTAACTCTTTATTATTTTTAACTCGTGCTTTTTTATTTTTAACTAAACCAACTCAAATAAATCAATTTTTCATGAGAAAGATGTATCTAAATTTACTATCCAAATAAAGATTTTTTATCCAAATTTACTATCTAAATAAAGATTTCTCGTCGTATACGGGTTGGAATACTTTTGAAATGTCTTATTTTTATTTATTTAATTTTTTGTCGATAAAAAATTATCAAAATGATGATGAAAGTTTGATAGTTTTCTTCTCTTTTTGTTTTATTTTCCTCCAAATTTGTTGCAGTTGAAAGGGAAAATAGTAGCTCCATCTATGAGTAAATGGGTTGGTGATTCTTTTAGTTGGATTCAGATATTATATGTAAATGGTCTAACAATTGATGGTGATGGAGGAAGCATTGATGGCCATGGTTCTACTTGGTGGGAGAAATGCAGAAAATGCAGAAGACCAAAAGTATGTAAAGTTTTCACTTGGGTTCTTATGAACAAGGTTATAGTTTGTCTTGTTAATCTCAATGCCTTGTTAGTGAAAATTTTGATGTGAATGTGATGCAGTCCTTGCGTTTCCATGCTTGCAATGGTCTTACTGTGAAATCTCTGAGTATGAGGAACAGCCCTGGAGCTCACATATCTGTAAATGGCATGGATGGTGCACTCTTCTCTCAAATCAGTATCAATTCTCCTCCAGATAGCCCTAACACTGATGGCTTTGACATTGCTGCTTCAAAAAATGTAGCAATTCAAGATTCCACTCTTGCAACAGGTAAACTAAGAAGAAGAAGAACATGCTTCTAAACACTTTACTTGCAGTTTTAAGATGATAACATGGAGAAAATGCTTACAATATAGATGGTAAACAAATATCTTATTTAGGGTTTTTGCAAAAATTTTTTCACAAAATACGATTTTTGAATAATTTCTTTTATAAAAAATAGATAAATTGTACATCATCGATCATCAAAATGATTTTAGAGTGGTGTACGACTTCAATTATGTTATTTACGTTGAAATTATACGATTTATGTACGACTTTCACTCTAAAATTATCTAAATAGTTTTTTTTTTACTTGAAATAAAAAATTAATAAATATGAACCAATTCAGGAGTGGTCCAACTCTTATACAAAATTGCACTTTATCCTTCTCCTACAAGAAAAGCCTACCATACTGACAAAGCCACAGAGCCAAACAAAATAAAAATTCTCAAACAAGGCATCTAGAAACTAGCCTCATACAAGCCAAAGGGTTCAAACACCAACTAAAATAAGAGAACAAACCAAAACGAGATTTTGAAGAAATCCAAGACCAAACATTTACTTGAACCATTGCGAACACTTCAGATGCGCCAGCAACGCCCCTTTTACCGATGACATTGTTCCTGTGCTTCAAGATTTCACTCACTACTCCACCCCAAATATCATTAACCGGACCTAAAGCATTGCACATCCTAAACTATACAAAATTTGGCACAAGATCATTGTGAAACACAAGCTACACACCAAGCCACCCAAAACAATGACTCCAATTATCTAAATAGTATACAACTTATCATTTTTATATAAAAAAAAAGTTCATCCAAAATTGTAATTTGAAAAAAAATTACACTATTTTCGTGAAAAAAGAAACCTTTTTTCAGGGCATAATAAAATTAAAGTGTGAATTTAAACTATTTAGTGTGTGAAACATTATCTTTGACCTTGTCTTTCTAAGCAGGTGATGATTGTATTGCCATCAATGGTGGTTGTTCTAATATCAAAGCCACTAGACTTGTTTGCCAAGGAGGCCATGGGATAAGGTTTGTATAAAAAATTATCATATAGTTTCTGCAATGTTAAATTGCACTTGATTCTAGTTGTCTCATGTGAATTAGACTTAATTATTGCAAGTTTAAACATATGGAAGTCATATCTTAAACTTAAAAATTCATGTATGAATGAAGTTAAATATATGATGGAATTGTGCATGATATCTAATGAAACATGTCTGAATAACTCAGCATTGGAAGCCTTGGTAGAAATAAATCTCATGAGACAGTTGAAGAGGTACATGTAAGGAATTGCACCTTCATTGGCACCACAAATGGTGCAAGAATCAAGACATGGCCGGTGAGTAACTCATATATAATGCTTCTATATGATCCTTAAGAACAAATACAATTCATTAATCAGTTAACATAATACGAAAATACACAATTTGAAAATGAAAATGAGAACACAAAATAGGGTAGAACAAAGTACAAAAAAATCACACATAAAATTGACTATAATCCGTCTATGTCTTCATTATGATAATTTATGAGATTTAAAACTCAAAGTTTTTCTCTAAATCCTCAGGTCTCAACTTTTATATTAAAGAGTAACTCTCTAATTCAAGTTCTAAAGTAGAAGACACAAAATAATTGTCTTACAATTTCTTACTAAAGATGTTTCTCATACAAACAAAACACGTGTATAGTGGTTCAATTTCAAAATAACATGAAACACCAAGAATTATAAAAAAAAATTGAATATAAGGATTAGACGATCCAAAACAACAATTATTCAACATGCATAGATACCCAACAGACGATGATACCCATCAGACAGTTTTGAACCACTAGAAACAGTTTAACACATATAAATAGTATAGGAAAACTTAAACTTATGAACCAGTCTATTGTTAACTTTCATTAGGATATATTTAATTCATCTTTCAGTGTCTCATGATACCAATTTAATTATTAGACATCTTTATATTCTCTGATTTGATGTAGGGTGGATCAGGCTATGCAAGAAAAATCACATATGAGGGAATCATACTAAAAGATGTTAAAAATTCAATTATTATAGACCAATACTATGGCATTAAAACACCAAATGAAGTGCCAAATAAAGTGGTATAATTTTGAATTTGCATTCACATTACTATTTCAAACGTGATTTCAACAATTTTTCATCATGACTTGCTAATCCTGATTTGAAATATGTTTGGAAACAGGAAGATGCAGTGAAGGTGAGTGAAGTGATATACAGAGGGTTCAAGGGCACTTCTGCTAGTGCCAAGGCAATTAACTTGAACTGTAGCCCATCTGGGTGTTTCAACATTACATTGGATCAAATTTACATTGTCCATTCAAAATCAATCAAAAAAGCCTATGCATTTTGCAAGAATATTGTTAATGGGAGGATTGGACACACTGTTCCAAAAGTATCTTGTGCATAAACACTACAAGATGTAATAGAAACCAATTTTAGACACTAAAAATAATTAGCTGTTATAGTGACTAAATTAGAGACCATTTTAAACTAAAAAAAATAGTTTCTAAATTAGTTTCTATTATTGTTAAATAATTTCTAAATTGGTATCTAATTAGTTAGCAAGGTTTTAACTACCAATTATTTACGTTCTAAATTTGGTAACAAAAATCTTGGTAGCTAATTAGATACCAATTTAGAAATCATTTAACAATAATAGAAACTAAATTAGAAAAAAAAAATTTAGTTTCTAAAATGGTCTCTAATTTAGTCATTATAACAACTAATTATTTTTTGTCTCTAAAATTGAGTCTTATTTCATGATTTTCTTGAAAGTGGTGGATATAATATAATGGAAGGGAAATTTAGCTTTTGTTAGATACTCCTTGTATTTATGGCATTTTATCATAAGAAATATACAGAGATATTGTGAATTTAGTGTGTTTTTTTATTTATTTATTTTCTTCCTACTGTTCCTTACTTACAAAATCCCTAAATGATCATAATCATATAAGTTTTACATAAAAAAAAATTAATCCAAGAAAATTATTGAATAAAAACTAAATTTAAATATCAAAATAATTAGTTACTATAGACGAATTAGAGATTATTTTATCAACTAAAATAATGATTGATATCTGAAATAGTTTCTATTAGTTTTTAGATTGGTATCTATCCATTAGCTATCAAAATGTTAGCTTCTAACTACTTTATATTCTTTTTTTTATCGGCAACAAATTAATGAATTAAAAAGAACACTTCAGGAGTGTCTCAACCCTTATATACAGATAAACAACTAAGATACACGATACAAAGAAAAGCTAGAGAAAAAGATAACAAGCCCAACCAAAATTGTTCAAACTTCGTTGCACCGTTTGTATCTTAGATTGAACTAACCTCCTACATGCTAAAAGAAACCAGCAGCATGTGCTGTCTCGAACAAACCAGATAGCCACTTTTCGAACATCCAGAAACCCCACTTTAAACATACCAACTTCCCATAAGCACCGAACCACCGTCATCTAACTCTTTGGTCACTTTGGGTTTTAATTACTGTCCCCCCAGCACACCAAATCCTTTTAGCGGAACAAAATCACTCCCTCATATGTACCCCTTAAACCATACTCGCTTTCTATAAAAGTATTGTTGTTCAAAAACACTGATGCATCGCAGCCCGTAAATCACAAGGCAGCTTCAAGCTAAAAACCATGGACCATGGAGGAGCCTAGCAACGAAAATCAGGCTCTGATTTGGCTTTATAATACCAACATAACATTTGTGCTAGCACCAACCACTGAGGTTACTTGAAACCCCAATGGTTCATCATAAGGCCCCCTACATCCCTGTATTAGAAAAGTGTTGTACCTGCAAAAAACTCACATTGGGATCATCATCCAACAAGCCTTTCTCACTCCATCTTAACATCACAACCAAAACACAACCTTTACCCATATCACATCCAGAACTGATAACATTAATACCCCATCCAGCTTCCCTTTCTCATCCCAGAATTGGCATCGTAGCACAAGCACCCTCCATAGCTCCATGTGTAGGCCACCAAGCCATTATAACAGACAAGATCCCTGGCTATCTCTAGTCCATTACTGCAAGGTAGTGAACTGCACATACAACCCGCCATAACAACATCATACAAAGGATGACAGCATCCCACCAAGCCCACCAGTACCACAAACAGACCAAACAACCAGTTCTAATCTGTCCCAACAGCAAAACACCTGTAGTACACCAGCCACAAACCAGTACATTTCACAAGGGTTACTTAGCTCACACATGAGAGGCACTGGATTGGATTTAGCAACCAATTAGAGAAGGAGTACGAGAAAGAGCCTTCCCTATGTTTCAACCAGAGCCAAGACATGAGTTGAGCTACTTGGAAGGTTTCCTCAAAGTCAGGGACCCGTTGTCTAAAAATGATGTTATTCCTGTGCTCCCAGATGCAACGTGCAATCGCCGCCCGCACTCCCTTCCAAACCTGATTCTGTTTCACGGACATATTAGATAAATGAAAATTCAGAAAATGATTACATATGTCCTTGTTCTGTGCTCCCAAAACACCTATCCATCTAAAGCATAACATCCAAACGCGGTAAGCAAAAACACAATCCAAGAACAGATGCTGGGTGGATTCTACTAACTGGTTACAAAACACACAAAAAGGGGAGTTCACCACGACTCCTTGTGCCACAAGATTCTCGCTAGTTGGGATTCTGTCCAGCAGGATTCTCCAAGCCGTGATTAGAACTTTTGGTGTCGCTTTGGTCTTCCATAACAAACCAAAAAGCGTTACATGGACCGGTTCCTTGGCTAGCTAAAAGACCATATGTTGATTTCACCGAAAAGATCCCCTTGGGGTCCCCACTCCAAGTAATGAAATCCTTGGAATCCTTGTACAAAACTCCTCTAGACAAAATAGCTAATAATTCTTCCTCCAAGATCGATTCCTAGTGAAATCTCTCCCTCCTCCATTTTAGGTGCCAATGCCACCCATGATTATCCCAGAAACCAGTCTCGCCCACCGTCATCCCTTGATTTAGAGAGAGAGAAAATAATCTCGGGTATAACTCCTTGAGATTATTGTTGTTAACCCACGGGTCCTCCCAGAAACGCACTAAATCCCCAGATCTGACATTCCATGTGACAGCTTGTTGGAACCAGCCTACACCGTTACCCTCCCTACATATTTCTTCTAAATCTCTCCACCACCAGGAGTGATAACATGGTTGAACATGGCTAATGCCAGATTTTATCATATATTTAGATTCCAGAATATCTTTCCACTTCCCTTTTTCGTCGCTCATCAGCCTCCATTTCCATTTTTCCATTAAAGCGTAATTGAACATCCTAATATCCTTGATACCTAGTCCACCTTCTCCAGGAGGTCTACAGATATTCCCCCGGCTTACCCAAGGTATAGATCTATTATCTCTTCCCCAAGCCCACAAGAAACTCCTTTGAATACTCATGATTCTATTACAAACCGAGACCGGGGCTTTAAAGAAAGATAAATAGAAAATGGGGATGGATGTGAATACTGATTTAAGTAAGCAGATTCTACCCGCCATAGATAGACATCTCCCTTTCCATGTACTAAGTCTAGCTCTGACTTTATTGACGACAGGCTCCCAAAAATGTACCTTCCTTGGATTACCTCTTACTTCTAACCCAAAGTACTTGAAAGGCATCCGCATTGTGTTACAATTTAAAGTCTTGGCATAGGTTTCTAAGGTAAACTTGTCAACATTTAACCCTTCCAGTTTCGATTTATGAAAATTAATTTTCATACCAGAAACTAGTTCAAAGCATCTTAGGATCGTCTTTATAGTGAAGACATTAGAGAAAGAATCTTCACACATAAAGAGAGTGTCGTCTGCAAATTGAAGCATGCTACATTCTATTTCCTTCCATCCCACCTTCACACCTGTGAGCATATTTTGCTTGGACGCTTGTCTCACTAGCCCGGCCAGACCTTCAGCAACCACAAGGAACAACAATGGGGCCATAGGATCCCCATGTCTCAACCCTCTTGACGGTTTGAATTCCTCTGTCGGGCTTCCATTAATAAGCACTGAGATGGAGGACGATTCCAAACATCCTCTAACCCACCTCACTCATTTGCTATGAAAGCCTAACCTTTGTAACATGTCAAGTAAGAAGTCCCACCTTACCGAATCATATGCCTTCTCATAGTCCACCTTGAAGCAAAGTGTACTCCTCCAATTCCTCCTAACCTCCTCCACCACCTCGTTTGCCATGAGCACACTATCTAGCATACCTTTGTTCTTCAGAAAAGCATATTGGTTTTCGTTAATAACCAAAGAGAGGACTTCCTTCATACAACCCGCTAAGACCTTAGTGACAATCTTATAGAAGATTCCTACAAGGGAGATAGGCCTGAATTGATCAAGAGAAAGGGGGTCACTCACTTTAGGTACCAAAGCAATAATGGAGGCATTACACCCCTTTGGTATAACCCCAGTTTCTTGGAACAGATGAAAAACTTCCATAATATCAGATTTAAGAAAATCCCAACAATTCCTGATAAAAGTAAAATTGAAACCATCCGGGCCTGGGCTCTTTGATCCTTCGCACTGCCACACGGCTCCTTTCACTTCTTCCTCTGTAAAACTTGTAACCATACTTATACTGATTTCTGGAGGGAGAGATTAAACTCCACAGAGCCCAAATTTACTCCAAGATCGTGTGTAGTCGTGAACCTTTTTTCGAACAAAGACTTAGCTTCCCTGCTAACTACTTCCGGTTCCTCACACCATTGCCCCCCAATCTCCACTCCTTTGACTTCGTTTTTGAGTCTTCTCCATCTAATAGCCGCATGATAAAATTTGGAGTTCATGTCCCCAAACTTGCACCAGTTTGCTCTTGCTTTCTGCCTTGAAAGGGAATCCAGCTTATTATCAACCAACCGCAATTGACTAAGTAATTCCATTCTTCTTAGCCCACCATTCTCCCCGAGATCTTCGTTATCGTCCTTAACATCAAGGACCTCAATTTCCTTCAAGATTTGCTTCTGATTTGTCTGCAAACACCCAAGCACATTCTTATTCCACACTTTAAGGTCTGCCTTCAAAGATTTCAGTTTTTCTTTGAAACTTGATATCTTGTTTTCCTGGCCATTATAGGAACCCCATTTCTCTTTCACATACTCCTTGAACCCTGGCTCCATGAACCACGCATCTATGGAACGAAATGGTTTAGGACCCCAATCTTTAGCCCACGACTTCGCCACAATAGCACAGTGGTCGGACACAGTTCTTTGTTGCACATATTGCTTGTAGAAAGGCCAGCTTTGAATCCACTCATCAGAAACAAGAAATTTGTCCAACCTACTTTTAGAAGTACCATTTGGCTTGAACCAGGTATATTTTTTGCCCACTCTTGGAATGTCCACCAAACAGTTTGTATCAATAAAACTATTAAAGTCAATCATTTCCTTCCTCTGACTAGGACCCCCTCTGATTCCTTTCCTCTCATCTTCCCTTCTTACGGCGTTAAAGTCTCCGCAGAAGCACCCAACTATATTCTGATGAGTCCTCTTGAAGGCCGTTAAAGCTTCCCGTAGAGTGACTTTTACTCTGTAGTTACAAGCTGCATAAACATTAGCCACGAAACACATATGACTAGATTTAAACCTACTACCACAATGAAACCAATCCCTACAACATGGGAATCATAATAGAATTTATCTTGATGCCACATTGATAAAATGCTTCATGTGCCATTGTCACCTTCATTATGCACCTAACCAATATTATTGTCCACCCATAGTGAGAAACATTTATTATCAGAAATAGACGCTGTTTTTGTCTCCTGCAAACACACAAATTCTGCCCCCTCCTTGGTTATACAATGTTTCAAATAATTTGCTTTGGGTCCACCTCCCAGACCCCTAATGTTGAGATTGACAATGATCATAATTCAACATGACTTGTACCCTCCTCAGCACATTTTTTGACTTCCTTATCCCTTACCTCCATGCACTTCAGTTCTACCACCAGATCCACCTCCTCCCCCGAACACCTCAAACCTAGATGTTTTCCCGCTTCCCAAATACGAGCAGATTCCACAACATTATCCTCGACCCTTAATCTGTTATTGCAATGTTCAATATCACTATCAGACTCAACAAAGGAGCAATGACTTAACCTGGATGATGAATTAATCCCATAATGAAGGGGCCCTAAGCCTCCCTTGGACCTCCACCGCAGGCATGACTGTTTTGTGCCCTGCTCCCAGATATCTCGCAACCTGCGCACGTTCTCTGGAGTTTTGGATAACTCTACCGCAATTAGTGTAGCTTTATCTTTAATCGAACCTCTCCTCTCCGACGTGGAGCTACCCACACTGCTTGGTTCACCATGAGTCCCGGTATGGTTGGGCGGAGACTGAAGCAAATGTCCTTCTATAGCCTCGCCATTTTGAATAAAGCCACATGGATAAGAGAACCCACTTGTAGGCTCCACATACGTCCCTCCAAAGTAGTTTACGGAAGCCTCCGTTGTCGATTCCGAGCATCCACCACCCGACGACAACTTCGCTATCAACTTCCCTTGCCCAGATTTTACACGAACCTCTTACGTACCAACCCTAGCTCCCTGTTTCGATAAGCCTAATGACTCGTTATTGTTAACTTGGGCTTTAAAAATCTGGCCCACACTTAATTCGGGTTTAGATGTAGAGGGATTAACACGTTGAACACAGTGGACTAGGTCAGACAAAGAATTGTGTATAAGGGAGCAGATTGTATTGACTTTCTCTTGCACAGATAAAGCTGCTCCAGCAGTAGAAACCCCCTGCTCACGTATTACCTCATTTGTATTAGGTAAAAAATCTTTATTCTGCCACCCCCTTTCAGACAGGGAAGGATACTTCATTTGTCTCTCCTTTGTCTCTAGTGAAGTTTCACTATCTTCCTTAGCCTCCACTCCCTATCGAGAGGTACCACCGACGTTGACATCTCCATCTTTAGAAGCTTTATCCGAGAAGATAGTTTCCTCAATGAAGGTATCCATTGAAGATATGCTATCTGATGAAGCATAATTATGTTCAAGGCAGTTACATGCCCCTCCTCCTTGGCTAGGTTCCTTCTCAATAATACATATGTTGTATATTTGGCCATTGATCTGATACCCTTTTGAGACTTCCACTCTACACGATTTTGACACCCGAATTTGGATACGCGCGTACTCAATGTTCTCCCACTGCTCAGTAGCCTCGTCAAAGGATACCATCTCTGCCACTTCCCCAACAACCTTAGATAGGCAATCCTTATTCCACAAAGGAATAGGAATACCATAGCACCTTGCCCATGCTAACCTGTGATCCACTACACATGATACAAACCAAAGTTCTAAATCCTCGAACATACTCGTAAACCATCTGTTATTCAACTTGATAATGTCTTCCATTCGTTCTCCTTCCTTAGGGGACAAGAGAACAAGATTATCTCCCATGTATCTCACCTTTATCATGGACATGCCTCCTTTGATAAACTCTTCACATAATGACGTAAAGTTCAAATCTGGTACCATCCGCCCTACTATACTATTTGACATCCAAGGAAGAACCTTTAAGGTAGTTTCGATACTTGGTCCTTTCCATTGGTCCTGTGGAGGTTTCCTAACAGCTTCAACATATGTGTGCTTCATTATATGGTCCCTACGAGCTTCCTTTCCTTTTATTACTCTCCATTCCTCCTTACCCTTCGGTTGCACCTGTACATGAGTGTGCTGATACTCACCCTTACCTCCCTCAAGAAGCGCCCCACCTTGTTGAGTATACCCTGTTCTCCTATATTTTGGCAGATTAACATAGAGTTTCATATTGCCAATGAAAATCTGATCCAACTCCTTCTCCATTTTGAACTCATTTGGCACCGTAAAGAATCTCACGAACCCAAACCTTCTTCCTCACCTATTTCGACGTTTAGAGATGAACACCTCCTTCACTCTAGCCCATCTCTGAAAAATCTTCAGCATATCATATTCACCATGGGTACTTGGAAAGTTTGAAAAAAAGAAAGTAGAACATAAGTTTGAAGGTGACTGATAAATGCGTGAGACACGTTTCCCCCTCTGCTCCTCCCCCCATCCACCTTGGCACTGTCGCCGTTCACGCTGGCCCAGACTCATCCGTACGAACAAACCTCAGTGATTTAACTACTTTATATTATAAATTAATCTTTTAAAAACTAATTGATAATATAAAATATTAGTAGTTAATACTTGATATCTAAATTAAATATCAATATAAAAACCATTTTATAAATATTTATTAATAATAAAAATAACTTTAAATATTAATAATTTATTAGTCTCTAAAATAATATTTAATTTAATTAATATAATGATTAATTAATTTTTTTTCTTTAAATTTATTTAATTAATTTTTTTTTCTTATAGTATAGCCTCAACATGCTCTTGGCCAATGCATGAGCTACGATTTAAAATAGCTCCTATTATACTCTTAAATTCAAAACTCTCAATATTACATGGATGTTGATAAACAATAGCAAAAAAAACCCGCAAACTGATGCATTTTAACGATGATAGAACATATCTAGTGGATATATTTTCTCAGCTTAGCTTGATTGTTGTTTGGGTGAGGAAATTTGATTGCAAATATGTTTGTGGGCCTTTGGTTGTATGAGGAGTGGTTTTGTTTGTATTATGTTTTGCTCTCTTTTGATTAAAGAATGATTATAAGGACATTGTTAAAATAGATGACGATTTCTTTTAATGTACTCTATCTTTCTTTTTCAATCATGAGGATTTGTTTGGTGGTTTAAAGAGTTTTAAGTTTATATGTAGGTCAGGTGTTGAGCAGATTGTCCTTGATAATTTTTCGCATAAGAGTTGAGACACTCTTGAAGTGTTTCATTTTATTTTATATCTTTTTTGTGGATATACATTGTTAGCAATCTATGGGTCAATATCCACTTTGTCACTCCTAAGTTTATTATAAAAAACTTATATTTAAAAAAAAAACATTTGAAACCAAATTCAAGTTTAGAGAGGAAAAGGTATTATGAAGCTCAGACACTTCTCTTAAATGGCATGTCGGTGTCGGATACGGTGTCAGATACTCGTATCAGACACCGATACTTGCATGACACTTGTAGGACACGTATCCATGAAGTGTCCAATTCAAAAAGTATTTGTTGAATTTCTGAAAATTCTAATACAGTTCTAACATAATTTTAAAAATGAAAAATACATTAATTTTCTAAAAACTACAACTTATTGTATAAATTTTTATTCTAATTATAAAAATAAGAAATAATTCCTTTTGAACCAGTCATAAAAAATATCTTTTAATAAAAAAAATAATCTGAAACGTACTTGTGCACATAAATATTTATTGTCAATTTATATAATTCATAATTATATAATATATAGATCTGTGTCCCCGTGTCCTATACTTTAGAGATTATACATATCTTTGTCTGCGTCGTATCAGTGTCCGTGTCAGTGTTTGTGCTACATAGCATCCTCGGACATTTATCTTTAATTAAATATAAAAAAAAATAATGAAACTATAAAATATTTGCTTTACTTTTTAAATTATCAAAATTAAAATATTTATTAATCATTTAAATTTTGAAAAAAATACAAAAATATTTATTTGAACTGGTTGATGATTGACCTTATTTTTATGTATTTCATTTTAGTAAAAGTTGGGATTGTTATGAGAAAATCATTAAATAGTAACTAAATTTTGAGACAAAAAATACTTAGTCACTATATTGACTAAAGTAGATAAATTATTTTATCTAAAGTGATTTCTATTATTAATAAAAAAAATTATAAAATAGTTTCTAAATTGGTATCTAAATTAGCTACCAAGGTTTTAGCTACTAATATTTTAGTTTCTAAATTAGTCTCTAAAATATTAATAGAGACTAATTTAGAATAAAAAAGTAGTAAATAGCTAAAACATTGGTAGCTAATGGTTAAATACTAATTTAGAAAACTATTTTATAAATTTTTATTAATATAGAAACTACTTTAGATACCAATATATTTTTAGTTTATAAAATGATCTTTATTTTAGTTAAATAGTAACTAATTATTTTGATCTCTAAAATTAGTTTCTATTTAATGATTTTCTTGTAGTGAGTATTTTGTGTATTAATATTTTTTAGTATTTTTACTACAAGAAAATACATATTTAGTGTCTGTCAAAATCTGACTCTAGCAAGTAAAAGTCAAAGGTAATTTAGTCATTAGTATCAAATTTGCATTGCACATGCATCAGACTCTAAAATCAAGGGCATTAATTCATTAGCATCGACTTTTGAAGGCTAACTCAATGTAATATCGACTAAGTCAACGCTAATTCATCATGAATTGTTGAATTGATTTTTAATTAAAGAAGTTTAGTGTCGGTATGTGTTTTTCATTTTACAATTTATGTAATTTAGCGTCGAATACTAAATGAAATTCATTTTTAATATTAGTTCAATTTGTGTAGTTGTGACCGACACTATGAGAATAATTAAAAAAATATTTAATGTACAATGCCCATCTTAAAAAAAATAACTTTGAATTAAAAGAGTTTTATGGAGAAAAGAGACTGAGGTCATAATTCCTTCATGGTGGATGAATGTGAATAAAGGTGATGAGTGTAAATGAAAGAGATTTAATAAATAAAAAATTTCATTAATTCATTTCACCAAATAAATAAATACACTATAAAGATAATAAAATTATGGGAAAAAAAGTAATAGACCAATTAGGTCGCTTCATCATGATAATTTTAAATAGCATGAGCGTGGTCCACTTTGTTATCCACAATGACAAGAAGTGTTCTTGACAAGAAAGACGAAATCTCATGCATATATAGAGACTCATTCTCGTGAGTTTTGTGCATGCTTCTTCCTTCCAAACCACTAAACAATTTTCATTACTTACTAATTGTGATTTGAAATATTTGTGGAAATAGAAAGATGCAATAAAAATGAGTGAAATGACTTTCCTTTTGTCAGCAAAGAATAAATTAAATTAAAAGGTGCATTTGAGGGATACTCCAACCCTTGTACAAAAGGAGACCATAAACCTCCAAACCACATCCAAAATAAGCCTTCAGTATAACAACTGAATAGAAAACTATGGAAAAGTTATGCATCCTACATATAGTTTTGGATCACCCTTGAAATGGTTCATTGGTATATATTTTGTTTATTGTTGATAAAAAAAAAAACCCTATAGTTTAGTTTGTACAAAACCAAACTGATCTACACATTTTGTTAGATCTTATTAGCACTTATGTTTTATTGCATATGTACCAACTACACACCAAACCATTGCAATAGTAGGGTGCATATCACAACACACCTGCTTCAACATATATGGTGCTTCAACATGCATGTGCACAACACCTTGCTGCTCTTTTGAACTTGTGCTATGGTATGAATAACACAAAGAAACTTTCACATGCATCATCTACTACATACTCTTTGGATTTGCCTATTTCTGCCTTTGGTTTTGGTTGTGCATTCCAAGTTTCTGTTAGTAAGCTACTGAGAAGCCATAATGCATCTGTAGACCCCAAGATAATCCTCTTCTATGATCTTGCATACACATAACTTTAGATAAGAACCCTGCAAAGACATACCCTTCCAGACCCTCAAGCAACTCAAGAATATGTTTCCCATATAACATAATACACCTCATAATATTTTGATGAGATTACATTTTTGGCCACATAAAACAGGAAATCTGACTACCTTCGGGGATTTCCATCAATGTAATATGACAACAACAAATTCCATATACAATTTGTAAGGTTGCATATTTTTGTAAAATAATTTGTAAGGTTTTCTCCGATAAAAAAAAAGTAAGAATCTTGTCAAACAATCCTAAAGTACGATGTTACGGGTCTCCATTTTGCAAAATAAGAAACTTAATATGGTGTTTTAAGTTGCGTTCTCTTTTAATAGACATAGACTATATTTTTTAGTTAGACTCTACCTTGAATAAGTTAAATAAAATATCTCTATCTTTTAAGATTGAACAATTTTGTGAATTATTGAGAAAGATTCACAAAGAAAAATGTAAGTGTAAGTGTAAATAACTATTTAATGTAAGTGTAAATAAAGTAAGTTAAAAGAAAAATGTATACACTTGGTTTGAGAGAGAGAAAATAAGACACTGAATGGAGAAAGTAGAAAATGCAAAGATGAAAGCATTGGTGTTGTGATGACCATTTCCTATAATTTCCATGTCCTTCACATGGTTGACAGGAAGAGAAGAATATCTTTATTGGGTCACTTTGTAACTGATCTTAGGGAGGAGGTGCTACTATCTATATAGAGGTGATGCTATATATATATATATATATATATATATATATATATATATATATATATCACAATTTTTTTATCATCAAAGAATAAATAAAATAAAATGAAACACTTCAGGGGTGCCCCAACACTTAAACCATGTCTTTGCCAATAGTCAGACAAATGTCAAAACCTAATTACCAAAAACACAAAAAACAACCAAACCTGCAAGAAGAAATCATAAGCCACATAGACCTGCACACAACACAAACACCTTCCAAGCGCAACCCAAAGGCACACACCTCAATCCAACCATGCCAGGTGGGAGGACCCGATGAAACCTGCACAAAATACACCACTACTTCCAAGTCTGGGCAAAAGTGTTAGTTGAAAAACCCAAAAAATCAGTCTTTCAAATACCTCATACAACAATGAGGTTCCAAACACCAGTCTAAGTACGAGAAATCAACCAATTTTTCTTTTACTGTGACCCAAGACCAAGTCTTCTTTTGTACCACAGTAAAAAACCTCCATTAGATCTACCTGCCTATTCTCAAACACAACCCTATTCCCGTTATTCCAAATTTCACTTACAATACCTACCCAAATGCCCCCCCCAACACCTGATAATAGCATATTTCAAGCCTATAGGTTTAAACATCCTAAAATGCATTTGTGCATCACAATGTAGAACCGAAGAATACCCCAGTCACTCGAGACACATACCCCAAATTCTCCAAGAGATCCTACGTTCAAAAAATAAATGTCTTACCGACTCTTCTTCCATACCACACAGGGGGGCACCGATCACTCATCAAAGGTATACCACGTCTCAAAAGATTGTCCTTAGTGGGAATGACATTACATAGCACCCTCCAAGTCGTAAATTGTGCCGAAGGTAAAGTCTTTAGAGTCCAGAATTCCGCGAATAGTTCCTCAACCACTACAGACTCCTCCCTCATGAGAATATTATAGGCTGTCTTCCCAGAGAAGTTCGTAGAATCAACATCCCTCTAGAGCCATTTATCGGGCTTAAATCCACCCTCTCTTGTTAACCTCTTGTTATCCAACATCTGCATCAAAAGATCAGCTAGGCGGAATTCCCACAAAAAAATATTTTTCACAACTCTGACATTGCAAACTGAGATGGGCCATTGACAACTTTCCCACATACCTCAGAGGTCGTAGTAGCAGTGCTAGAGTTTTGCTGTGACACAAAATCGAACTGTTAAAAAAGTTTAACACACCATATTCTAATGCACCATATTTCATATAGGTTTATTCATCATTCAACAAGTTTTACAGATTTTAGTTGCGAAAAGCAACAAAAATTCACAGCTTATTATTGTGTCAGGAATGTGAAATAAGTATTAGCAGTAAGGTTTTAGAAAGGAAGATAAAGAGCTTTACCTTCATTCTCTTTAAGCTTTCATTTGTGTTTCTATGTTGCTCAACACTGAGAAGCAAGGACGCCAGTTCCTGTTCCCAAGTCCACACAATGTTAGTGAAAAAAACCATAAAAATATATATATCACTGTAAGGGATGAGACTTCATGTTAAACGAAAATAAACTATTTATGGAAATAAAGGCAAAATCATACTTTTTTTTCAATTGTGGGGCCATGGCACTATTCAAATAGCTTAGTGTGTTATTTTCCCATTGAGTTTGCTGTGAAAACTAGTTAGTATTATTATAACTAACTCCTCGTATTTTATTATTTGATGGTGATGGAAATTAGCCAAACTAAATTCTTATATGGACGCATCAAAGCATAAATATGATAATGGGATGGAATTGCTGGAATGTACCTTTAAAATTCTATTTATTTATATAGTGTCCCAGTTTAACCCAGTTTAAGTGGTTTAGGGTTTACGATAAACGAAGGTTTAAGGTTTACGATAAACAACATGGAAAAGAAAACATATATTACGATGTTGATGATTCAACGTCAGTTAGAGAAACTTTCAAGATGAAGTAACATAAATTTTTGGCTTGTCTTACACCTTAAGCGAGATGTTTGAGTGTTTGAGGGTACAAGTTGTTGGAGATCCCACATCAACTAGAGATTAGAGTCTTTCATAATATATAAGTGGATGCAAACCTCACTTGATTAAGCCAGTTTTATGAGGTTGGGTTAGGCTTAAAGTTCACTTCTTAACACAAATTGAACCAGAAAATGGAAAGGAATTGGAAGATATTTTAGGATGACCACCACCCGCTCCCCTCCAATGCTACCACCACCTCCTAAACTACCATCGCCACTTGTTCTTTGCCGCCACTTACTCCTACCGCTTGCTTGCTCCTCCTCCTCCAGTACAACAATCAAAAATAGGTTAGGATTTATGAGAGCTTACTAACTCCAAATTGAGAGAATCCGAAAGAAACAAAAGAGAAAGAGAAAAATAATATATATTTTTAAATATATTATTCATTTAGCGACCGAAATGATTTTTGTCGCTGAAAAATAAACATGTAAATAAGTTAGAAAAATATGTAATTAGTTTAGATATTTATTTTATATTATAAGATTCTTTTGTAATTTTATTAATTTAAAAAATTAGTATATTTTTTAAATTTAAAAATAAAATATTTACCTAATTATAATTACATAAAATAATAATAATATTGATTAATCTAAATTTTTTATTTTAAAATAAAATAATTGATCAATTATATTTTTTAGTTTTTTTAATTTTAAAGAATTATGTGATACGCGTAAAGATGATGCTTTACACCACAATGTTAAATTGCTAGTTTTTTTTTTTTTTTTTATTTTTTAATAGTTTTTTTTTTTTTTT
>Ga0123342_1005184_pt1 | contig 19199 bp, 10 predicted proteins | sample Turbeawhitnodule_FD_89960 | JGI IMG/M metagenome (GOLD analysis project Ga0123342, IMG submission 89960) | Root nodule microbial communities of legume samples collected from Mexico - Turtle bean Mexico white nodule | ecosystem: Host-associated > Plants > Roots > Nodule | place: Mexico: Nepantla... | reverse complement strand
GTGATTATGTTTCCGGGATTGTCACTCGCGTTGAGATCATATGGCGAGTAGGTCTTCTTAGCACCTCCTCCTTCGTGCTCTGCTTTGTTGGCATTATTCTTTTCTGGTGCAGCTGCCATGGTTATGCACCGTTGCCTTTGCTTTGTGTTTGTCGGGTATCAGAGTTTTGTGTTCTGATACCATGAAAGAATATTTTATGTTTTATTCAATCTGTCTTTCATCTATAGTAATGATACATATATATAACCATAGCATTAGAACCGTACAGATTCTTTTTCTAACATAACATGTGTAATTAAGACTAATTATAGACCCATTAATAGTGATTATATTCCTATAATTAAGTCTAATTATAGACTCATTAATAGTGATTATATTCCTATAACTTAATTACAGGAATATAATGATTTTGTCCGGTAATAAACACACTCCCTCACGCCGAAACTATGAACATGTTACATGCGTGAGATTATACATTTTATGAGTGGTCTGATAGCAGGTGACTTGACAAGTCCAACAAACTTTCGCTATGATAGACTCTAAATGATTTTGATATCATATTAAGGAGTGAACTTTAAGTCTAACTCAACGTTATAAAATCGCAGCTTATATAAGGTGAGGTTTACACTCACTTATATACTTTAATTTTTTATTTATTTATATCGACTATAATAAATTAATCTTAATTAAAAAAAAATATCATCCGATAAAGAATAATTAAATACAAAAACATTATTTTTAGTAATATACGCACTATAATTAAAAATATAAATAATTTTTTTAATTAAAACATAAATAAAGTTTATTTATTATATTTATAATAATGTTACCCCATTATAAATAATAAAAATATAAAAAAATAGAGAAGTCGATATTGACATTTAAAAATATATAAAATCATCACTTAATGTAAAAGAAATAAAGTTATCAATTTAGTGTTGATTTATTCATTAAAATGCATAATTTTTTAAATTTTAGGCAAATCAGAAAATTCATGATAAGATTATACTATTTTAGGTGAAAAAAACCAAAATATGGAGGCAAAATAAAATTGAAGATATAAAGTAATCAATTCTATAAAACGTTAATTTTGCATATACGAGTCTTGCAATTACAAAAACTTGCCACACCTGATAATACTGTGTGGTTAAATAACATTGTACTTTTAATTGTTATGGTATTATAATTAAAGTATGAAGGTTGTAAGAAGAAATAAGCTAAAATTGCCCTATCTCAAAAGTTTAAGTAATAAAGCATAAATAAAATAAATTATATTAAGCATGAAATCTTGAAAATCAAGAGTTATTTAACCTCGCTAAAATGCATATATAACCCGTAGCAAGAAAAAGAAAATTGGAAAGTTCACACATGAGAAGCCAATAAATTTAGGTGTTAGAATTTTGGATTATGTTCCTCAGCTTTTGTATAACTTTCAAGCTTATTCTTCATTTGTCCCGTTCTCATGTATATGCTCTTTTGGTTAAAAAAAATATAGAAATATGAGATTGTGTAGTCATTTAATAAAAAAAATGTTTAGCCTTCAACTTAAAAAAAAAACACGTTTATTCCGTAATTATTAGAATGGAATTTTTGTTATTACAAAAACAGGTTGTTCTGTAATTATTAGAATGATTTTTTTTATTATAAAAACAGGTAACTAACAGAAAAACAATCTTGAAAAAAATTTGTGGACACTAATAGTGTATACATAACATAAATTGTTATTTTTTTTTAAAAAAAAATATTTATTTATTTTAAACTAGAATAATTAATTGAATTATTAAAATTATTAAGAATTTGACAAATTTTATAAATTTTTGTTGATTTTTTTTAAATTTTAATAACTTTTAATATAAATTTTAGATTGAGATTGAGATACCTTACAAATATAAATATTGTAACAAATAAAAGTTGTTTAAAATGAAGTAAAGAATGTGACGACCAATTTTAAAAGAATTGAGATATCAAAATATTAAAAAATCAATCATTTACTAATATTTTTTTAAGATATTTTTTTTTATATTTTAGACTTTTAGTTTACATATTTTGTTAGAATTAGGGGTTTAATACCATTTTTTAATTAAATTTTAATTAAAAAATAACTAAATCTTTCTTAATTTTATAAAATTCATCAAATTAATAATTCAATTAATTATTTTATTTTTTAAAAAACAATAAAAAAACATTTTTTTTCCAAAAACAAATTCAACAAAGTTAAAGTTATACTTTACATGGATCACATAAATTTCATACAATTAAAATCGTATGAGGTATGACGACTTCTTCAAAAGTTTTATCACATAAAAATAATGTTATGCACCATATAAAATTTCATACAACTAAATTCATATAAGCATATTACGAGTTATTCACAATTTTTTTTCACACAAATGTCTTGTTATATGCACCACATAAATTTTATACAACTAAAATTATGTAAAATATGACGACTTCTTTATAATTTTTCTCTACAAAAATTGTGTTATGCTTGCACAATTTCTTCACAATTCTTTTTAAATTGTCTTTATATAGGGTACTTAACTCTTTTCGTAATAAAACATTTGTTTACTCATTTTTATAATTTTGGGACAAAAATTGTCGTATTTCCGTGCTTTTGCCTCAACTGTTTCAGATATTTCTCCCAAAGTTATAACTCGTTTTATTGTGTTTAATAATTTTATACTTTTTGAAATCTAATTAGAATATCCCCTTGCCATAAAATTTGAAATACCATGTGGAAATTAATATCAGTTATTCATAGAAATATTCCAATTCGAACTTTAATAAAGGCTGGTAGATTAAAAATAAAAATGACTACATTATTAGAAGTAAATATGTGAAAAGGATTTTTAAATTTTTTAATAGCACAGTGGTCCGCATTAATATTTTAGGGCTGGAATATAATCCAGTTGTTTATAATACTAGTATAGTATCATACATAGGGATTGATGCTATACTTGTTACTATTAACAAATAATTAATCAGATCTTCCAGTTTTCGTCTTCCCCCACCTTTTACTCCAATTAGGGTTACAAAACAATTGTCCTTATCCTAAGTGGTGATTAGTGCAATAATCCTTTCCTTAAACCTTAATTACCCTAGTATTTTCCCACCATCATTGTTATCCTACACTAGTAATCCACAAGGAAAAATACAAGGAAATTAAATGATCTCATAATGAGGAGAACGTGTGGATGAACTTGATGATGTAGAAACGCGTATAAGTAAATGATTGAGTAGTTGAATTCTTGCATTAGAAGTGTATGCATGGTTCATGGTTCACGGTTCATGATTTTAGCTGCTTTGTTAAAGACAATAGCTTATATAGGTGCACAGCTACATGTGCAGAGAAAAACCAATTTGAATCTTACAAAACTTGTTTTTCTCATGCACTTCATGAGACAAATTAAAAAATAAAGCTTACCTTTTATCATATTACTTATTTAAAGAAAAATACTTAGATTTATATTTACTTGTTTAGAGGAGTGAAGTAAAAGAGTAAGAAAGTGTAAAACAAATATTTTAATCCGGATTAAAAATAAGTTTATCCAAAAAATATTTAGTATAAATTATTACTAATAGTTTATATAACTATAAAATATACTATAATTATATTTATAATAAATATTTTGAATATAAATTATTGATAATTTATATATATAATTATATTTTTAAATATTGAAAAAAATTAGAAATAAAAAATATTGTAAATGATAAATTAAAATAAATAAGAGATTAAGATTTTTTTTTTCTAAAAAATCATTTTGTAAAATAACACAGCCCGAAAAACACTCCCAGTTATTTTAGTTTATATGAAAACATTTGTTTAAGATAAAATATAATTTATGATTTGTAAAATAATATATTTATTTTCAAGGAATTGAAACAAGAAAACAAAACAAGTTTCCTCTGTCTTCCTTTCAAGTTATGGCCTAGTCTAAATTTGGTTTAGTAGTTTATTGTAAACCTGTGTATGGAATAAATGAAGTCAATTTTTAAAACAGTTTATTTAATTAAAACCATGCCACCTTTATGCAAATGCTCTCTCATGTATACGAAATTAATGACTTTGTGTGTTGAAGAAAGCTTGATAATTTGTTTAATTTATTTTCTGGTGCCAATAGTTATCTACACATTAAATTTTGGTCAAACAATTGGTGACTTCTAAAACACGAAACCATTCTTGATAGCATTATATTATATAAGACCATAAAAATAAAAAAATATATGTCCAAAAAATACAGAGATAGATATATAAAAGTCAACAAAAAGGAAATGGGATAATGATTATTACAATGATGAAGCTGTGAACGTTGTGTATCGGAGTCAACGTCCATTAAAAAGTCAACTCCGTTATTGTGGTTGATTTGTGATGGTATCTTCCATGTCTGAAACTGAAATCGACAAAATTGCTATGGACGATAGTGCAGGTCCAAAAATGGTAAAGAAATTTTATTTTTTTTGTATTATGGGGAAAAGGTTTTCTTAGCCGCGTGACTTATTAAGTTTTTTCCCCTTTGCAGATAAATAGTAAAATATATTTATACTGAGTGAATAAAAGAGAACGTGTGGCTGAGTGGTAACTTTTGTCTCACGTATAGTTATGTTTTGTGTTACATAGTATATCATGGGACCTTGCTTCAGAACCTGTACATTTGCGCGCCAAAGTACACCATTCTTACAAACTTCAACTATTCTCATTTTTTTGCTTTATATAGACTTACAACCTAAGATATTTACTACTTCATAAACGTAGATGAATCTAATCATGGGTTTTTCTTAGATCAATATATGAAAATTTTAAGTAATTTTTATTTTTACAATGTCAGATTTTTTTTATTAAGATTTTTTTTTAATATTCTCGATTTTTGAGTTTCTCTATTTCTTGATCTTGGGATCTGATTCAGAGTATTTGTAAATACACTCCAACGTTCAAGTTAACATTGAATATGCATATATTACATGTATTATAATAAAAGAATCATTAACTTTTATTTTTGGATTTCAACGATGAATATGTCCATATTACAGGTATTATAGTCAAAGAATTATTATCTTTTACCTTTGAAGTCATTCTCTATTTATAGTTTTCTGATGAGCTTTTTTCTGTCAGAAGGATTATTCCAGGTCCATGAAAGTTTAATATTTCCTTAATCTTACTTAAGGAGTGATTAGTTACTTAGATTATGATTAGTCTTTGTTATGAATTTTCTCTCATCATATCGATTAGTGTTAATAATGATTTGAGCCAAATGGTCAATTTACCGTATATGAATACTTAAATATAAAAATAATTCGAAATCTCATATGATAACATCAATTATATTAGTTTATAAACTGATTTTGTAATATTAAATCAACTTTTTAAGAATAAATAATTATCATAAAATTATACTATATTTATAAAAAAAATCATTATTTAAAATTGTGTTTAATAATTTATCAAATGATGTATTTTTTTAAAATAATTTATTATTAATTATATTAACTAAGAGTAATATCAAATTATATTATATATGAATAGATTGGGAGACTAACATCCAAAACCAAACCATTTTAATGTATCAACCAAAGTAACAAATTAGAAGGTCTGAAACCTACTATTGAGTTTTTTTTTCTAACAATAATTAAACTAATGAAGTCTGTTTAAATAAAATCTAAATAAAAAAACTGACCTGTATATTTAAGAAGTAGGCAAAGTACAAAACTAAATATTTATAATATATTAATGGGAAGTAATAAATTTAGAAGATGGGGAACATGCAATTAATTTCAATAACTTCCATTTTTGTACATAGATTTCAGATTCCAAATATCAAATTAAACTTATAAGTACACACTCAACCAATGTATATACTGAAAAAAAATCATAAAAAAGACATTAAAAAATCCATTTAAAGTTCTAATGTCATTTTCTTTTAATAAACTCACCAAAATTGATTATCTATCCCTTAAATAGAGAAGAATCCAAACACCTTATAGTTGTTAATCATTTTCATAGGACTTTTAAAAATATTCTTTGAAGAAAAATCAGTATACCAAAGGAGCTTGACCATTGTCATCAAAAGCGTTGAGTTTCTAGAATATGCGCTCATTCGTAACATTTGTTTTTACATAAATGAGCTAAGCATATTAAATTTATCAAATCATGGAAAAAAATTATAATAATACAGTTAAATAGCGCGTGAGAAAAATATTAAAAGCATGTTAGTTACAATTAAACCAATAAATGACTAATTGGTTATTGTTCGGGTAAGATAATATTATTAGCTTAATTTTTTAGTTAAATATTACTTAATTTTTGTGTAGGAAATTTTCGCGCACGTAAAAGACTTATTCGACTTGAACAACAATAAATTCCGACCTAGCTTCTAGCATTTTATTAATTCAACCACCTAACTAATTTATTTCTCTAAATTCCTTCATAAACTTTGGTGATAAAATTAGGAAAAAGGTGAAAGAAGTTTGTATTTATATTAAGAAATGGGTGATTTGTGTTGGGAGAGTCGTAATCTTACTTAGAGATGCATAATTGAAGTGGATGTGTTGTAATCTCACTTAACACCTAATAATAAAAACATGGAAGGGTTAGATTATATACTTCATAAAACTATACTCTAAAATAAAATATGATACTCCATCTCATTTCTAATTTCCATTAAAAACCAAAAAAATAATAATATGAGTTCATAAAAAGTTTGTTCCAATTCAGTGACGCTATTATTTATTTGTTTACTGGTGGTTGAACAGAGAGGATCAATTCAATCAAGTAATCAATATTTTATTCTTTTCTTAAATTACTCACACATATATTAATAGCTTGTTTCAGAGAAAATTTCACGGAGAAGCAACCCTTCTATTACTTAATTAAAAAAACTAATTATGTTTAATATAACTTTATTCTAAATTATATAAATAGTACAAGTTTTCATTCTTATTATATCTAAATACCACACACATTTGTTATTATACATTATATAATTTTACAATATAATACATAAAATAGTTTTTGATAAATTTATACCCAGTTTTACTTAAATGGTAAAAAAATTAAAAAGTCATATTTATTTTTTATTAAATTATGTTTGTAATTTATTTAAATATTTTTATTTTTTTTTAAATTAGTTTTTTCTAAGTCTAGCTATTTATTATGAAATCGGCACCTAGTATTAATGTGATATACAGTTAGACCTATAATTCAATATCCGTAATCATGATTTGGCTGCTGACATCCCATCAAAGTAATGCTGAGATGTACCACTAACATTGTCTCTTTACTCTCTTTTTATAAAGTCGTTCTCCACACATTTATATATTTTTACTAAAGAGTTTATGCACTAAAAGCATAACACTGTTATTTATTATTTTTTTCATAATAACTAACTTAAAATTATATCTACAATGATCCTTTCATATTTAAATTATTGCATTTTAATATTTCTCATATTAATTAAAATTAACAACAACTGATATCTATTAAAAGTTATTATAATATTTTAATATTTTTGAGTATTAATTTTCAGATTTTTTTAATTCTTATTATCATTATAAAATTCATATTTTATTTTATAGATAATAGGCATATACAGAAAATTAGAATATTATTCTAATGATAAATGAATTTTTGACAATTTTTTTTTTTACTTTAAATCACTAAAAAGAATATACTTATCCGGAGGATGAACAAAAAGTTACACTAGCAATAAATAATATACATAAAAGTGTAATTAATATAATTTAGTTTGACGTAAAATTAGTGATAGACGTGAGATATAAGTGACATGTTTTTTACATAGCTCTAACCTACGTAGTGTTTATACAAAATTATATTTTATATTATTTATTTAAATAAACATGGACTTAATCTATATATTTTTCACACAAAATTATATTTTATATTGTTTATCTAAGTAAGCGCAGAGTTAGGATACATCATATTTTTGTGATGGTATTTTATAATCATTGTAGAAGTAGTTGGCAAGGACACATTTATTACAACAAGAATTTGGTTAATCAATGGAAGTTTTTATTATTTGACATTATAGTTTATTACATTCCTTAAGAAAGAGAGCTTCCCTTAAAAGTAAATATGGTTACCTACCACACAAATATTTTCTAACTTCTCTTTCTCATTTTCTAACTTCTCTTTCTCATTGATCTTTAAAATTTTCTAAAAAAAATAGTGGCATTCACCATGTGGAGTGAAGCAACTTAGCTGATTTGCTAATGTAAAGTGTTAATTTATAACCAAAGAGGTAACCTTTTATTCAATAAATTTGTGTCATATAAAGTTTGAATAGCAATGAGTCACTGATGCTTCAACTGTATGTAGGGAAACAAACCATCATGCAACAACCAGTTTTACTCAAACTATCAAACAATGTCACACTTTGCACATTTTGCAAAAGTATACAAAGCATGACAATTTTATCAAATTTAGCTGGTGAAGGTGATCACAAAATCTATCTATAGTGACTAATTAAGTATATATAAACCATTAGCCATTAAAACGGTCATTTCCATTTTATTTTCTAAGCACGAAGCTGCTAAAAAAGATTGCATGTATGCCGCCATCTATTTCTTTAGTAAAATAGGCTTTAAACGAACAAAAATTGGTTTCCCGATTGTTCGTAAGGATTTATCTGTGGTGTATTGTGCAAGTCCCTCAGGATATAACAGGAAATTTCCGTTAAAGTCTGAGGATCAGAACTAGCAAGTTACTCTTAAAAGAGTAATGCCCAATAGAACCCAAAAATATTATAATAATAAAATAATGAGGAGAGAGAAAGTGAAAAGTGAAAAATGGAGAAAGGAAGAGGATGGTGAGCGTAGTGGGTTTGAAGAAGATGAAGAGGTGAGTGTGTAAGATGCGTCTTCTGAAGCAAATGGGATGCAGTATTTATAGATGGAGAAAACACACTGCCGCATCTTCAAACCCTAAAGGAGCGGTCATGGCCGTCGGAGATGGAGGAAGACCCGCGAGAATGGAGGAGCCAACCACCCACGAATCTCGCAACGTTCTCAAGATTCCACACGACCAGTAGTGCAAAGGCGTGAGCGTTCCCAGTCGTGCGGCTACGATTCAGGGTGGAAGGGGCAACGTTGTGCGATAACCTCGGAGTAGATCCAGTCTTCGCCGAACCTCCACTATCTCCTCCAACATCACTGAAGAATTTTAGGGTTTTACCACATACTCTGTTTTCCGTTTCACACACTCTATTTTTTGTTTCACACACTCTGTTTTTCGTTTTTATTTTGCTATATTAGGTTCTGTTTTACAACAATTTCTTCATTATCCAAATGATAAACTTTAAACAATACCACAATTTTTTTGTTCTGACTCTAAACAACATAAAACCTAACTCTAAACAACATAAAACCTATTGCCAGTACAATCCACACATGCTTGAAATACCATTCTCAAAATTCCACTCAGATCAAATAACAATAATTATAATTCTATCAATCCTCTAAACAACCAAAATCCAAAATGCCTAGGCTGTTGGATAAGTAGTAAACCATTACTACAACTCTTAACAATTAGAACAGAAATCAAGTCATTCGGAACTTGCCTCTAAAATTTCAAGTTAATGATAAATGACTTTATATCCTTTTGATACAATAGTTGGTTAGTTCATAAAGTGCATTCTAGTCAAATTCATATTCTAAAGTAGACACCACCCAAAAATGGAGTAAAAAATATCTAAGAATTTACCTCAAGTCGTAGACCTTCACAAAATTGTCTTAACCTCAAGCCCCCTCAGACCACTGAAATCAAGAACCCTCAGTCCATTGTAATCATTCTGGATCGTTAGGGCTAGACCTTCAAAAATAAAATTCGTAGTGAGAATCAAAGACAACACAACACAAACCTCAACCAATAGAATACAAAAAGTGAAATCTAGGGTTTAACTCACGCTCGCATAGATTGAAAAAAGAAGGAATTAACATACATTTAGGAAAAAAGAAGCAAAATCTAGAGTTTAACTCATGCTCAAACTCTCACGCTCTCGCCGGTCTCACTCTCACACTCACGATAGTTTTTTTTCAATAATTATGGTCTCACACTCACGATTCATATTTTTTTTTACAATAATTACTTAAAAACAGTGCACTAACACTCACTTTTTAATTTTGTCCACTTTGCGTAAGTTGAACCTTCATAATTTTATTATATATCTAAATTTAATTTAATATATATATATATAATGTTTGCATGGGCTTAATCTTCAAAATTTTAAATTTTTATTATTATTTATAGTTTTAGTTGTGACCATTTGACCAACACATTTTATTTTTTTATTTTATGTCCACATAATCCATGTTTTTTTTTTTTTTTAATAATGAAGATTTAGTGAACACTATTTAAGATTCAGAGCATTTTTACTCTTTTTTCATCTATTTTTTTTTTTTATATAATGAATTAGTATAAAGCTTAAACTCTAAAATCTTTTATATAGAGGAATATAATTATTAGTTCACTGTATAAATTTTAAAGTAATATACATATTTATATTTTTACATTTTTACTTTATTAGTATATTTGTCTTTCAATTATATTATATTACTTCTATTAAAAAGAACAAACGTTTGGTTTATAAACATTTATTTGTCGATTTGCTCAATTCAGTACTGAATTATTTATAATTATGTTAGGTTTTAATATGATTTTTATACCTATTTTTATATTAAACTAATTCCAATGAGTTTTTCCTCAAATTTTCTAAATGGGTGTAATTTTTTTAGAAAATTATTAAAATGGATAGATTTTAAAAAATTACGCATGTAGAAAAATCTTGGTTGAAACACACAAATTTATAATAAGATGTATGTATCTTTGTCTTCTCTGTGTTTTTCTTTATTGGTTATATGATATGTATATAGTTTTAACAAATAATGTAAATAAATGTTGTGTTCAGACAAACAGTTTTTTTAAATATTGTTTATTTAAGGAATTATTTTTTACTCAATTCAAATTTGATTAAAAAAATTATATTTTTTATTAATTGAATGTAGTTTTAGAAAATTATATTAAGTTTTTATTGTGATTCTAACTTAGTAGGTCTTTTATGTGTTGGTACAACGTGTATACAATAATGTGTGTAAGGTTATTTCATTTGCACAAACTACAGTCTAGAGGGTGTTGCCATAACAACAAAGATAATTTACTGAGACAATGAATCTTACCGGTAATTAGCTTGTGTGGTGAGGAAGAGGAGATTGTTTGCCATTTATTCCTTAAATGTAAGGTTGCTTGGAGAATCTGGGGTACACTTCATGATGATCGGCCCAACAAATGGTAAATGATCAATATCCAAAATATGAGGATGGGTGTGGATTGCAATTGTAGGTGAAATTTGAAAACATCGAAACATGTGTGTCTTTAAGAATGAAAGAGTAGACCATATAGAGGTGTTTACGGTGACACCAACAAAAAAAATTAGGCTTGAATTACTAGTAAAGAAAAAGATGCAAAGTTCACTTATTCGGACTGGTGTTTGAAACCCATGGTATGTATGCAATTTGTTAAATAGTTTTGCTTCCATTACTTCGGTATGTATTGCTAAATCCTTGTTTTAGGAAGAAAGAAGTTGTGTGTGTTTGCATATTGGTTGTATGGAGTCTCACTCTCTGGATGAAGTAAAGAGATATTTTGCAATAGAAGCATCTGCTTCTTACATTAGAATAATGTGACTCTTTGGATGAGTAATTGTGTCGCACAAATGTTATGTACGTCTTTTGTAATTGTTGTGTACATGATATGTTAAAGTGTTGTGTTTTTGTAAACGGGTTAAAAAAATGCATTTAGTTTTGGAGGATAATGTTTGGTGAACTGATTATGTTTGAATGTACTTTGAAGTTTGATGTGATGATATATACCTAACTATTATCAATGATGAATTTTTTTTGGATGTTTTTGGATTAAGGATTTATTGGAAATTTGAGATATACTAATAAGATATATATATATATATATATATATTATTTTTATTTTTTGAATAAGAGTTGAGTCTCCTTAAATAATTCATATTTATTTATTTATTTTTTTATAAAAAATATATAATAATAATGTGTATTTATATTAACATCATCGTCATTGTAACTAATTTTGTCTTATTCCTCTTAACTTTTATCATTAAACTTTAGTAAAGGAAATGTGATTTGATAATAATTTATGGATGGTATTAGATCGTAGGCAGGTATAAATGCGAAAATTGGATGAACTTCTAAAAATATTTGAATGAGATGAATGGGGATTTGAGAACCATAAACGCCCATTCAATTAATAAAAGAAAATAAATATTTTAATAAAATTTGAAACGCATTAGGTATTTCTGTTCTGGCCAGTATTCCGAGAGACCAAAAGATTTATTGAATCAGTTTGACTTAAATGAGTTGCATTCAATTAGTGTACTAATTAACTTTATGATTAAATCTTTAAAATAGTTTTGAATTGTGATAAACACTTCATAATAATTGATAAAAAATAAATTATTAAAGAAAGATGCTTAAATCCCTGTATAAAAAAATTAGACCCTATTATTAAGTTATTAAATTAGTGAGAAAATGTATTCTATTATTAAGTTGATTCTTAGTTGTAGGTAGGTGAATGAATGAATATTGTATCACCTCTTGCAATAGTTTACTTTTTCCTCTTCCTCTTCTGTTTAATAGCATGTGAATTTAAAAAGTGTCTTCGTGTATGATAAACTTTAGAAGTAAAGTATGCAGTCATAATTAAGATTCTAGAAGATGCAGGGTATCATGGTGGAAGTAGTTCAATAGAGATGAGTCCAACTAGTTGGCACCATGTTAGATGAGATAAGTATTATTAACAAAGAGTTATAGATGTATAAAACAGAAGCAATGATGGTGTACCTTCAGAAACCAATAAAATAACTTTCTTATAGGGTTCGGACTATATTAATATCTCTTAATTAAAATTTAAAAAATATTAAAAAAAAATTATTTAAAAAAATCAAAATAATGAGTTATTATTTAGTTAAATTAAAAATTATTTTATAAATTAAAAAAATTATTAGTATTTAAAAATAATTTTTAAATTGCTATTTAATATTTTTAATCGCTTACTATTTTATATTTTAAATTATTTTTTATTAATCTTTTAGATATTAATTTAAAATTTAAAATATTAATAATCAAAATATTAGTAGTTAATTTAAATATCAATTTAAAAATAATTTTATAACCTATTTTATTAATAATAAAAACTATTATAAATATAAATAATTTTTTAATCTCTAAATTAATATAATGATTAATTATTTTTATTTTTAAATTTAATTATTATTTAATAATTTTTTTATAGAATAAGATATATCTTCCTTCAACTCTTTACTTTTTTATGTTTGATTTTTAATTGAATATTTTCAGTCGAAAATCTATAAAAAAAAGTCTATCCATAAGATGTTATCAAGTAAATATTTTGTAATTTGATGTAATAAATGTTATAATAATTATTTTAGTTATAAAATTTTATTGAACTATGATAAATAAGTATATCATGATTCATTTCGATACTAAATTTAACTTATGTTAATTTATATTTATTTAATTTGATTTCTCTTATTGTACGCTATTCATTAAGGTAGTGGTATATGTTGGGTCCTAGCGGTAAAAAAAAATTTAAAAAATTAATAAACACTAAACGCAGTGCAATAGTATTATAGTAATGCTATGTTATGTGAATTATGAATTAACTGAATATTTTTATTATCACATCAATGTGGACCAGTGTTTGATTTCACTAAAATCCTCATTATTATATAAATGTATGATAGCATAGACATGAAAATGAGCAGAAGTGGTTTAAAAGGGTCACAATTAATAGGGCAGAATGCAAGTAGGTGACTACTCTTCCCTTGTCTCACCCCAATAAAGGACATCTTACATCTAAATCAATCACACGTCCCATGGTAAGTGTCTGATAATTCCATTCCAAAAATATTAATAATATATCTGGATAAAAAATTCTCAATTTAGGAAAATTCAAATACATTAAATTCTAATTATTTTACTTCTAAGTCTTTTATTTAGATAAATAATTATTTTTTCATAAAGTATTTCAATTATCACTAAATATACTTTTTATTTTTAACATCAAATTATATTTAATATTTAAAAAAACATTAATTGGTATTTTTTAATGAATATTTTTTAGATCATTTTTACCAAAATTTATCAAGATTTTTTCCTCTGTTAATAAGAATTTATGTTGACTCACATCAATTTAGATTATTTTTTACTTGATATTAGTTAATAATTATTTTTAATGATATTAGTTAGAGCTTTTTTTAATGTGGTTGATTTAAGTTATTTTTAGATAAATTTTTAACCTAATATAGTTTAAAAATTCCTTCCACTAACATTGAACGAAAACTATTAAGGTCAGTAAAAAAATAGCTAATCAATATTAGAAACAAACTTTTGAAGGACTTTTTTAAAATAGCGTTGATGAAGTTGATTAAAAAATAATCTCATAAATATTAACAAAATATAACTCTAAAAAACGACAACAAATAAAACCGTCTTATGCATTTGAGAATATTAAAAAAAAAAATCTACCTAACAGTCATTAAAAAGTTATTATTATAACAATAGAGATAGAAAAATAATTTTAATTAATGTCATTGAAGACCTCAGATTAATTATATATAAAACGTTTCATATAAAACATCTCATAATATATTAAATTTAAAATTTACATTTAATAGTATTAATAATAGATATAATTTATATAAATAAAAATAAATATATTATTGAATAAAAATAATTAATATAAATCAAACACAATCCTATCTAAATTTTAAGGTTTAATTACCTTATTCGTCCCTATATTTAGGGTCAATAGTCAATTTAGTATAGTGGTTTTAAAAAAAATCATTTTGATCCCTATGTTTTTTAAAATGTATACAAATTGGTCATTTCCGTTAAGTTGCTGTTTACGGCGTTAAATACTGCTTACGTGGCAGATAGACGTGGAATCGAGAGATGACGTGTCAAGTGGGTCATCCCCTAATGCCTTAACCCCGCGTCTTCGACGACATCTCCTCCACCGTTATGGTTCCTGCTCCTCCGACCAAGCCTCTGACAACGTCTCCTCCAACTGCGGCGCTCCCTCCGGCTCCAGTTCCGGTGAGCTCTTCCCTGCTCATATTCGTTTTCTTTTAAGTCGAACACAACATGTTTGATTTTTTTCTTCTTTGTGTTTAGGCATTAAATCTTCCAAGAATTTGGTCAAAGAATCTCGCACCATTTTATACATGTGGTGAGAGGTTTAGGCTACCTTTCCAATCATAAAAAATTATTATTCACTATCATAATGTCCAGTTTCATGTTTTCTTATGCATCCATTGTCATCCAATTTCCCAAGTCAAGTAGGAAAAGTGAATAAAAAAGGGAAAAAGGATTTATAGTGTAAATTGTAAAGCCCCAATTTGTATTGACAACCCTCCCCTACCCTTGTCGTCACCACCGCCAGCATCGTCCCTCACATTTCCCACTTCTTTATTTCCTCGTTCCACCGCCGCTCTACCTTTTCTTCTATTTAGAGTGACTTTATGTTTTTTTTTCTAAAATGTTACATCTTTATCTCTTTGTTATAGCAGTTGTAATCAATGAGTGAGACCAGTGACGGAGTTGCAAAAGCATTTGGGTCTCGTTCACGAACTCGCAAGTCCCCTGTTGGGAGAGCATTTGGATTTCATTGACGTTGCAGTTGGAGGAGACGTTGCCGGAGGCTTAGTTGGAGGAGCAGGAACCATAACGGTGGAGGAGATGACGTCAGAGACGCAGGGTTAAGGCATTAGGGGATGCCCCCACTTGACACGTCATCTCTCGATTCCACATCTTTCAACGTAAGTAACATTTAATACCGTAAGGAACAACTTAACGAAAATGACTAATTTGTATACATTTTAAAAAAACATAGGAACCAAATTGATTTTTTTAAAAATCACTACTAAATTGATTATTGGTCCTAAATGTAGGGACGAATAAGGTAATTAAACCAAATTTTAAATAAAAGAAACTCCTATTCTTATTTTTACTTAAAATAAAGTTTAAAATTTTATAATTTTGGACAATTAAATTATTCTCACTAATTTTTAGAATTTTAATGTTTAAAAAAATTTCTTTTAAATAATATATTTTAACATAAACTATTTTAAATTTTCTATAAAAAATAAATTATTTTTTTTAAAATGTGACATTATAAGTATACAAATAAAAGTGAAAGATTTGAAGACCGACAATTAGTATATAGAGTAAGCGTCGTGGATTAAAATAATGCTATTATTAATTTTCTGTGTCTGTGGCCGCCATTAAAACCGTTTTTCAGATTTACAACCAAACGTGAGTAGGTAGCACTCGTCACCTTAAAGGCACAAATATTTTAGACGGTATATTAGAAATACAAAAAATTATTTTATATATTTAAATTTATGAAAATCTATTTATTTAAGATGAATTACTTTTTATCAAAATTTATAATAAATAATTATTTACAGATATAAATAATATTTTGAATTTATGTAATGATTTTATTTTATGATATTCTAATGTTTTAATTATTAATATTTTACTTTTAAATTATAGAAAATAAAATTGAAAAAAATAACACTTGACATATTAAAAGATATAAAAAAATATTAATAATTATAAACGCATGTTAGAAATAAAAGACATTTATTTAAAACAGGTTAGTGATATTTATTTCATTATAAAATTTTTAACTATTTAATCTATTTGAATTTTAAATATAAAATTTATTTTAATATTGAGTTATAAAATGGCTATGTTAAAAATAAAATATACTTAAAGTACATATTAAAATTAGTTTTAATAAGCTACAAAATAACGTCAACAAATGTATTTGTTTTCAATACATATATATTATCTACTTTTTTTATTTACCACATTCATATTTGAATATGTTAAAAAATATTTTCATACAATATTTCATGAGTTTGGTACACTACGGTTTTTGAAATTATTATTTTTTTATTTTGTAACGTATGCACTTGGTGCATGATAAAGAAAAATGTTCTATCATTATGCGAAACTCTGGTAAATCTTAGTAAATAATATACGTTTCACGTTTTCTTATGAAACTAATTATATAATTCCTCTTAAATTTAATGCTAAGTATAGTTATATACTTTTCTCAATTAACAAGTACACTCCATTTTTTCTTATTTTATGTGACATTAACATGAAAAAAAACGTAAAATGTTTATATATAAAGAGAAGTATTTAGAAATATATGTGAAGAACAAATATCTGAACCGTAAAAAAATAGACTTAATTAATCTTGTTTTATATTTTATGGTTTTCTAAGCGCATTGAATCAGAACGAGTCAATAAATTTTTATATATAGTGAAGATCGAACATAATAATAAGAAAAGAAATCAGCATAATTATCCTTGTATCATACATCTCATTACTAAAAAAGTATAGTGATGAATTAAGTATTAAAATTGGAGCAGAAAAAATTAAGTAAAATACATTTATTCCATCATATGTGATGATGCCATCACTAATATTGTCACGTTTTACCGATCAAAGTATATATTTTTTATTATTATTGAAGACTATTACAATTCAAGCATCACGTTGAATGTTTATAATTCAAATTTAAGTTCAATAAATAATATTTGAATACGTTTCTTTAATGTAGCAAAGGGATGAAAAAATTGTTAAAAGAAACGAAGAGCAATGTAAAAGGGAAGATTTGGTTGAGAGTGATGGAAGTTGTAACAGTTAACAGTGACATGCCGCCATTAATTGAACGTTGGAGTTGAATTTGAATCCAATATTTGCAGTCAAATACGTTGCTTGTTGAAACAACTCATTTCCAAACCCAATAACTTTGACTTTTTATATTCACACATGTTCAGTTATGCAGCTGTGAATTTAATAATCTTTAAATACGCAACTAAGATCCCTTTTTACTTTGATCTTTTCAACCAAATATTAAATTAACTCTTAATATCATCACTCCATTACTTTTCTAACACATGCCCATATAGAAAATATAAACAAAATGTATACTAAAATATGCATAATTTAATGGATAAAAAGTTAAAAAAAAAATACGAGCAATAAATAAGTTTTATGTTTTCAAGTAAAAAACATTTATCACCTAGTACAAAATCAAAATACCTTTTGATAGAAGAAGAAAAAGTATATGATAGGTCACATGGTTTACCTTCAGAAACGAGGCCCAGATATTCCCGTGACTCATCATGAGATATCATTTGCTGGGCCCAAATGTACTACTTCAAATTGACATTTCTTAAATATACCTCTCTTTACTATTAAATGTACCTTCTTCACACAATAATGCCCCTTTCCGGAAATTAATATCTAGGCATTATTGTGTATAATAATATATAATTCTAAAAATAAAGTTTGGAGGGTGATGATGCAAGTTTGTTAACAGGAATTTCATTAACCAATATTCTATATAATGAATGGAAAAAAATGTGTTGGTTCATGAACCAATTTAAACAATTTTCTTTTTGAATTTTTCTGTATTCATATGGTTTCTGAGTACATAAACTAAATTTGAAAATATTAATGGGTATAAATTATAAATGCACACATAATATGCAACCAAAATTTTAAGGAAAGAGTTGACGTAGAAACTCGCTAATATTGGGACTAAGACCCGATTTATTTTTATGTGCACTGAAACAAATTTTGCTTTTTCAAAATAGTCCTTTATTTTGAGATTGAAAATTTGGAATTTGTACCGACCAGGTCATCGGGTGTGATGACGTGGACAAGAGAAAGGTAGGTGGTAAAAAAGTCAACATAGTCGCCGTATGGAGAAGCGGCGTTCTGCATATGCATAATCGGTTATCGTCGAGACGTGTCACTATCCGAGAGAAAGACATCGCCTAAGCGGACAGTGCCTAAGTAAGACATCGCCTAAGCGGACATCGCCTAAGTAAGACATCGCCTAAACGGACATCGCCTAAGTAAGACATCGCCCGAAGAGTCAACCCGCATAACGTAAGCATTTCACAGAAAGGGGGGGGGGGGCCCACACGATGGGATAACCCTAAGTTGGGTGGCGGCACTGTGGGTCCCTCCGCACAGAATAAACGATCAAGTCAAAAGGGCACGTGACTATGCCCACGTGCTCATAAAAGATCTTCAAGGAAGGCTGCAT
>Ga0123342_1005183_pt1 | contig 19199 bp, 6 predicted proteins | sample Turbeawhitnodule_FD_89960 | JGI IMG/M metagenome (GOLD analysis project Ga0123342, IMG submission 89960) | Root nodule microbial communities of legume samples collected from Mexico - Turtle bean Mexico white nodule | ecosystem: Host-associated > Plants > Roots > Nodule | place: Mexico: Nepantla... | reverse complement strand
TTCTGTTTTTATATTTAGCGATTATTGTACTCGATAATTCACTGTTCCTTGTGGGATCGATATCCGTCCTTAGGGACAATTATTACTTTTGACAAACACGGTGCACTTGCCGTAAAAAGTCATTAAGTTTTAGACACTTATCAATAATCCATATTTATGCCCCAACTTAGAAATAACTATCCATTCTCAAATCTTGTAGTTATCTACTAATTGAATGCCGAGGACAACCCAAACTCTTCTTAACCTCTCCAAAAACATGTGCAATTTTTGTATTGGGTTTAAAAATTTTAAATAATATAACTCGGGATGAATTATTAAAAGCTGACAAAAAGAATTGTATTTACATAGTTTAGTTATTTAGCCATACCATTGATATGAATTTTAAGGCAATTATTATAAAAGTTTAACAAATTTCTAATCGTTTATAATTAGATAACTGTTTTACATTATAAGTGCGAGTGCAGTTTATCTCATATTCAATTATAAAATTTAGAGAAAAATATGATAAATAAAAAATGGAATTAAACACTAAAAACGATTAAAAACATAATACAAAACTCCAATAGTTCCCGCTTACCATTGCCACGACAATATTCATCACCATGCTGAATTGGGCTTAAAATAATCATGGGCTAGTATAAGAATGTGGATGCTGGACCCAATGGATCTTGGGAGGGAGATATTGAGAATGAAGATATAATAAAATATAAATTAAGAAATAAAAATTGTAATTAATATTTCTTATTATGTAATGAAATGAATTGACAGAAATTGAGCGTACAGAATTCTATAACTGGATGAATGTTAATACTGATTATCAATTGGAAAGTTATCAACAAAGATTAGTAAAGATCTTTATATTCATACTCATATATTGCATTTCATTGTTATTTGTGATTCTCCTACTATTTGAATTTATTATTTCTTTTATAGTTATTTTCTAAATTATATCTTATTTCATGTTATATTGCCTCGTGATTTTTCGGGTAGATACTTATTTCCGTTTTTGTTTGTGTTATCATCAATCAATTTGGTGCAACAAAAGCTTCACATGATCTCTTGGTTGGTTGTGTTTGAATTGGGGATGATTGTGTTTGAATTGGGGAGAGAATGTGAGGATTTGAGAGAGTTAATTTAGAGTGATTTGACAGGAAAATGTGAAGAAAGGAGATTGTTGAATTGAGTATGTTGTTGTTGCAAATCTACGAGAAAAGTTTATTGAAGTATCTAAAAAGATGTGATGATAGCGATTTTTTTTTAATTATTTTAAAAGGTATAAAATGTAAGTTTATAAATTTACTTTTATCTTTAAAAATATTTAAATAATGAAATATGATATACTTTTGTGCATATTTGAAATAATTATAAAATTTTGTAAATTATTTTCAGTATCGTTGAATAATTATTTTTGGAAAAAAATATGAGTTATTTAACATTGTGAGAACATGGAAAATTATCATAAAAATAATACTATATAAACATATACAAATTTATCATTATATTTAAAATAATTTTAAAAAAAATGATTTATTTATTTGTACATTAGTTGATTGTAATTAAAACATTATTTTTGGAATTATTTTTGGAACTATGTAGATGCTGACTTTGAAAAAAATACATGTAAATTTGTCAAAAAAATAAAAAATTATCATAAAATAGTTGTGTTTGCATTAAAAATAAATTTTGATATTCATAATTGTAAAAAAATTTAGATAAAACATTATCAATATATATAAAATTTAAAATTGTTAGATAGAAATAAGTAATTTAAATATTTATAATTTTATAAAATATAATTAGAAAATAATTGTGTATTGAATTTAAATAATATTATTAATTGTATAATAATTTTTTAGAATAATAATCAATTAAATATTTTCACATATTTACATTGGAATTTTTTAACCATTTTCATAAAAAAAAGACAGAAACACAAAATGAGTATATTACAAGGATAATCGATTATGCCTTCAAAATTAATGGATAATTGATTATGTCTCATTTATAACATACTATATAATCGATTATGTCTCATTTATAACATACTACATAATAGATTATGTCTTTAAAATCAATGAATAATCGATTATGTCTCATTTATAACATATTACATAATCAATTATGCATACAAAGAAACTTTTAGATAATCGATTATTGCTTTTAAAGATCAGGAAATGCAATGAAGTAAAATAGTTTGTGTATACGTAGCTATCCTCGAAGATTTCTGTTGAGAGAAGAAACAAAATCATCATTCACTCTTTTTTTCATCCTCGCACATTCTCTCACACACTAATCCAAAGAGTATCATATGCATTCTTCCTTCATTGTGAACAACTTTAAGTACTTTTATGTGGTAACTATTGGCCATTTTATTCTTAAACAATAAATATGCATATGTTGTTAGATGTAGTTAACTTTAGGAAGTTTTTAATATTACATTTTATTTCTTTATATAATCATTATTTGTGATGTAAGAAAATAACTTTTAAAAAATATGATAGATAACAAATAAACACTAATTTCTGTTATAATACTAATATGTTTTTGTAGTGTTATATAGCTCGACTTAAATTTGATGTACAATCTTTCAGTTTTGACTTAAGACTCAAACCAAACAAAGATAATAATTGACATATAACTTGCGTTAAAATCAAAAGGAAATAACTTCAATTACAATCCTTGATATCTGAAAAAAGAAATCTGATATTAGAAACAAAAATGATTTTTTTACAACTAATGAATTTGCTTTAAGTAATGTTTTTCATACATTAGGTTCATGGCATGGCATGTTTATTTTTTTTTCTAGTTTCTGCACATCTTTAAACTAATTTAGCTAACTCGCTGAGAGATTGTGATAATGCTAATTTTGCAATCAGCCGGTATGTTATTTTATAAAATTTTAATTTAATTTTTGTGATTCTACTTGTCACATCGCTATTAAGATTATTTTGTAATTTGCACTTCTTAGCAAAGATCTTTACACTTTCATTAATATATATTTTTCCAAAATATAAAATTTATTGTTATGATCAAGACTCTTATTTCAGTATACTTCAATCAAAAGGACTTATAAAACCAAAAATGAAAACGTTTTATAAAACCTATATCTTAATCTGAAGATGTTGGAGAAAAGTCAAAATGAAAATTTGGGAAAGGAGTCAGTTATCGTATAATTTAACCCGTGTTTGTGTCCCAGTGGGGATTAAACTGATTCTACTTTAGAAAATCATACCTGAACTTTTTCTGTCAATAATTAATTGTGCAAGCTAATATCCACACTTAGATTACAGCGACCAAAAACTAGAAAAGCACATAGTGAATCACTCCCTACATTTTGTTTCTCAAAGCAAGATCAAATGCAAGTTTGAACCAATATCTTTACTTATACAACTTAGAACATACCCTTTAAATTATAAAATTATAAAAAAAAAACTCTCAAATTAGTTTTTAAGATTGTAATTACCAAACACTTAAACATCTAATTTTTCTAAACCTGTATATAGGATCATGGCTTTAAAAAAATAAAACATCATTTAACTAAACCCTTAAATATACAAAACATAAAATTTAAGAAAGAAACATTTTATATAGTTGGGAACTAAACATCACTAAAAAAGAGCGAACTAAAATAATCTATGCACACAATATCAAGAGTAACTGCTACTAAAAGGAAAGGAACCAACCCAGTACACAATAGATTCCCAGTTATTCCAAGAATCATCACATTGTGCGAAAAAATGGGATTTACTTACTTAAAAAGGGGAGCAAAAGTGAAGATTTGGAAGAGGAATAAATACAAACAGATGGTGAGCAAAGGTGCACTAAGCAGAGTAGGGCATCCACATCTGAGTATAACATTTCAAGGGACCGGGAAGCCTTTTCTTCCACTCCTCGGGTGGAGGCAAGTCCCCGGTAAGAGCAAGAGAGCTATCGTCTTTGCGATTCCCAAGATTCAGAACAAAAAGCTTCTTTCCGAAAACCTTCTTCATCGCCCTCAGAGTTTCTTCCATAACAACCTTCCCATCTCTGAGCCTACTCTCCGGCTCCACACAGCTCCCTCCAACATTCACCATAATCCTCCCTCCCTTCCTCAACTGTCCCCTCAGCTTCTCCCACGTGGCGGGCTCCTGAAGCTCGGGGATCAAGCATCCCTTGGAGAACAAGTCCACGACGATCCCGGAGAAGCCGTTAGGCACTGTGGCGTTGAGCGCGTTCCCGATGTAGATGAAAAGGCGCTGCTGGTTCTCCCTCTCGAGCTTCCCGAGCCCGAAGTACTCGCGCGCCACCTGGATGACGGCAGGGTCAAGCTCCCAGCCGTGGAGGACGGCGTGCGGGTAGTGGTCGAGGAGGAGGCGGGCGGCGGTGCCGGCGCCGAAGCCGAGGAGGGCGATGGGACCGGAGGGAAGGATTGGAGGGAGCGTGGCGAAGACGTCGAAATAGGTTTTGGTGAGGGACGTGAAGAGGAAGGATATGCTGTGGATGTTTCCCGGGCCGTCCAGGAGAAGGAGCCTGGAGCCGCGGAAGGGGTGGTCTGCCTTTCTAGAAACTTCTAGAACGCGGATGTAGTTATGGCGGGACTTGAACTTCACCAGGATTTTCACCTCCTCCGCGGGAATGCCCTCATCTTGGGTTTTCTGCTGTTGCTGCGGTTGCTTCTGGCATTTGACTAGCAATGAAGAAGAGGGGAGTTTGAGAGAAAGGGAGATTCTGGTTGGGGTGAGGTGTAGCCGGAGGGGATGAGTTGGTGGTGGAATTGAATTGCGGAGGAACCTTTGTGGTTGGGTTTGCGGGCAAGAAAGCACCGTCCTCATCCTTGCCTTCTCGTCAACCCACTCTGCACCATGGATTGCAACTCCTCACAACATTTTATATCTTAATCTTCCCATTACCAAATTGTTTCTTGTTACAAAATTACATTTATGAAATACTATCATGTATATAAGAAATAAATAAATAAATAATAAATAATATAATTTCAAGTTTTTTCTTTCAAGTAGTGTTTAGCTGTTGAGTGAAAAATCCCAATATCTTGAAAGCTGAATTGTATACTTCAACATCTCTTAGTAGTTTAGTGGGCGGCGAGAGATTTAATTTGTAGGTTATTGTTTTATTTTAATTTAAAATTCTAATATACATTATTATATTATTAAACTGCGTTGTTAAGTGAATTTATTTTTTTTAAAGAGTGTCAAATAAACGTTTTCCTTAATTTGTTTCCTATTTTTACTAGGTGATGTTATTGAAATAGTGAAAAGTGAGATTTTTGTTTCTTTTTAGACCGATTTATTTATTTTAAAATTATAATAGAATAAATATTTAAAATAAATAATATAATAATAATGAATAAATAATTTGAATTCTAATACTTTATGATATAAATTATTTAATATTTAATAATTAATCTAATAAACAATTATTATTTAATTAATTAATTTTATTATATATTTTATACTAATATGTAATATATAATAACTAAATATTTATAAATTTATTTTATTAATATTATAAAAAAGAATAATTAAAATAAAAAAATAACAAAATAATTAATAAAATAAATAATTTTTAATATATAATTTATATTAAAATATTAAAAACATAAAAGAAAATAATTTATTTAAATTTTGATAATTTATTTTTAAAAAATTATTAAATTTTTATTTATTTAATAAAATTTTGTAATAATTTTGTATTTTAGTTCAAAATTTCATTTTAATTTTAATTTATATTTTTAATTTTTCTTACATTAAAATATTTTATAAATATATTAATATATAAAAAAATCTATTCTATCACATCAACCAAATCTATTACAAATTTTTCTCTCACTTTCTATTTATTTTTTCTCTTTCCCTTATTTTCCTTAAATCTATTTATTAAAATTTTGATAACTTTAGTGAAATTCACCACTAGAAAATTTTCCAATCCTCAAATAAGTAAAAACATTACTCTAATAATAATAGTGAGCTAAGAGATATTTGATATTGATGTATATTTGATTACATCTTTAATGTTGATGTATATTTAAAAAATTTAGACTTTATAAATAAAGCTAAATATTAAAAGATATATTTGATTATACTGTATGTACCATCTTAACTTATTATCAAAATTCAATTTAATTATAGTACTTAACTAATCAATAAGATTATTGAGTACTAAATCACTGAATTTAACTTCATTATATATGATACTATAAATGTACCTCAAGTATTTATTTTTACTTCATTTATGCCTACCACAAATGTGTTGAAAACTCGTAATATAAGAAGAAAATAAATGATAAAAAAATGCAAATAAAATATATTAATTTTTTTGAAAAAAGAGTAAATATATATTTATGTGTCTTAAAATTTAAATTATCAATCATAATAATATGCATAAGTTTAATACGTTGAAAAAATTCATGATAATATTCAATTTTTAAATAAATTTAACTACAATTATTTATTACAACCAACAATTATTGATAACTTTTAAAATAAAATAATACGTTATAAAAAGTATTAAATGAAAAAAACAATACTTCAACGTTTTATACAGAAAAGCTAAAAAAATAATTAACTCTGTAATAGAAACTATATAATTATTTCGTTAAAAATAAATTGAATTAGTAAGTATTATATACACGGTAGTGTATATCTTAAGGTAATTGATGAGAATGTGATTTGGGGTCCTGTATAAACAAGAGTTATGTTAAAATTCAAAAATAATTCATTATAAACCCCTTATTATTGAAACATTTACTTGCTATTAAATATTAATTACAGAATAAACAAAACAACCTCATTCGAGTTAATAGTTTTAAGTGTAGTCAAATCAACATATTAACCAGAATAATTATCAAATTAAATAATATAAAAATCAAGAATTATGATTTTCGATGAAGAAAATCTAATTATCAATTTTAAGAGGAATAATTAATTAAAAATAAAAGATAAGATACCATATTAATATTTAATGCTCTAATTTAAGGATTTTTTTTTAATTTAAAGACACTGTTATCAATGGAGGAGGATATAATTATGATATTGGAGACAAAATAACTGTCATGGATAATCTTATATGCAAATATTGAAAGATTCTGGAAAATTCAGATCGACTTTTAATTTGAGGCATATAATTAATGATGGAAATTTGTTTTAAAAAGTTCTTCAACTCCTCGTTAATATTTGTTTTAGTTCATCATATTCACTGAAATATTGGAGAAATTCATGAAGGAGTATCTGAGGAAAAAATTTAGCTAGCAAAGTATTAATGGTTGAATTTTATTGGCCTAGTGTAAGAGAAGGTTATTATTCTAGATCATTTTTCGACTCAGTATAAAAGGCAAAATAAAATTCATAATAATGAAAATGAAATACTTCATTAAATGGATCTAATTAAACCATTTATAATGGTCACAATATGAAAGATAAGTCCATTTCTTTATATTTTACACTTTTAGCTTTCGTTTTAGGTTTAGAGTTTGAGTTTACATTTTATGCTTTATTATTTAGATATTAGACATAATTTTTATCTCTCTGTGACATCTAGTGTTAGGATTTATAGTTTACTGTGTACAATTTAATATTTTAACACAAATTTTAATTAAAAATAATTAAATTTTTCTTGAATTTAAATTTTTTTTAAATTAATAATTCAATTAATTTAAAAATAAGCAAAAGATAAACATTTAAAAAAAAAAAAAAATCAGTAAAATTACTTATGATTTTAGTGTAACTTTCATTCAATTTTGTACATGATTATGATTTCTTTATAATTTTTTTCCCACACTAATTATATTATAGATACATGACTTCTTCACATTTTTTAAAAAATATATTTGTATCTCACAACTTATCTATTTTCATAATAGAAAATGTTATTTTTATTTGTGCTAAGATTTTGTAATAAAAAAAATATTTTCATTCTACTTTAAAATTTGTTTTTATTTTAATTTAGATTTTTCAAACATTGTACATAATCTTATTTTATAAAATTAAAGACTCTCCTAGGTATCAAATAATCCAAGATTATTTTGTAAAGGCATGCTAACTAAACAGTTTTTTTAAGCAACAGAGGATGATAGATATTTAAATATTCATTCAATTTTAATTATTTTTATATTTAATATAAGAACATTTTGATAATTATTTAAATTATCAAATTATCATATATTTTTTCCTATTACATTAACTATATTCTTTACAATTTTTTTATTCATTCTCTTTTTTTTTTCTTTATCTTTTTATTATAACAATCTCATTTTTTATTCTATCTTCTTTTTCTTAATTTTGACTTTCTCATTTTCTACTCCCTACATCCTAATTCAAAATTAAGGGTTAGTTTTTTCTTTTAATTTATTATATAACATTTCACTATCATGAAACACTGGTGGATCACATGATGACATGGTCCAGATCAGAATCCACCGACATTCAATGAGAGTAATTTTTACAAATTTGAAAATTAAGAAATAATTAGATCAAACCATGTTTCATCTCCACAGATTTTACTTTCCTTTTGCGACATTCACATATCAAAATACAAAAAATAGAACACCAGAAAAAAAAAATTCTCAAAATTTACCCATTTAAAAAAACTCATTCTTGTTTTAATTCTCAAACTAGACTTATTTATTATTATGTGAAAATTAAAGTAAAAATTAATTTATTTAGATAATATTTTTTTAAATGATTTATTTTGGAAAAAGAAAATCTGCGGATCTAATTTGGAAATTAAAGTAAAAATTAATTTATTTAGATAATGTTTTTTTAAATGATTTATTTTTGGAAAAAGAAAATCTGCAATCCTTACGGGCAAGCAAGATCACAGCGCATGATTTTTCCCCCCAAATTTATGTAATCCCAATGCTTGGAATTAAACTGAAATAAAACTACTACACGTGCTGTTAAAGAATAACTGGAGTACTGATCATTTACACTTTATAATTGTAGTTTGATCACACAAGCTTTTTTTTTTTTTTTTTATTTATCGCATTTGAGTACATCATATTTGAGCAAACATTAACTCCTTTCCAAAAACAGTCTTACAAAACTATTATTATGAAACATACCCAAAAAAAAGAAAAAAGACAAAAGTACTATTATTTTAGGATGAATGTTACTCCCTTCCCAAAATGTAGTATTAAAACATTATTATTCTGAAAAGAAAAAACTAATGAATACTATTATTTTGGAGTGGAAGGAGTACTTAGGACCTCCCCTAATTTTTTTCATTGTTTTGCTTATTGAAGGGTACTCAATCTTCATCTTTTCATTCTTCCATTTACATAGATTATACACAAGAGTTTTTCAAAAAGAAAAAAAAAAGTAATAAAAAAAAAGACATTGTGGTATCTTTCTCACTTTCTTTAATATCCTCATCATAGGATACAATATTTGAAGTGATAATATTTACAATTATCCAAAATGATGTCTCCATGTGAACAAAGAAAAGTGTCCACAAATGACAATGATCAAAATCTATTAAATTGACTATTATGAGACACTAGAACGAAATAAGTATGAGCCAGATACCCAAATAAAAGAAAATGACGTGAATAAACAAAAAAATGTTCAAGGGGAATACCAACACAATGTTTTACACTATGTTACATTTGCACAATGTGTTGATTATATTTGCATTCTCATGAGTTGTTTGTGTACTATTTAGTCATTATCTCCCCCATAAAGATTGCAATAAAAACATGCTGTGCAAGAACTTGCTCTGTTCTATCAACAAGATGGTGGATGCACTCCTGGCTTCTCTTCTTCCATGTCATCTACAATTTCCCTGCACAAAATAAAGTATATTTCTACAATCTCCATTCAAGCCCACTCTATCTAGAATATAAATTACGCTATACAGAGCAGAAAGCAAGAGGTTTCAAAGACAAGCAGAAATGATCAACTGAAAGAGGGACTTGTAAACTAAATGGATTTGCATAGCTTCAAAACAAAATGATTGTTACCTCATATGGGCATTGACATTTGAGAACTTGGAATTAGCCTTTCCACCTTCATCAGGGTCAGAATCATAATCTTCACCATCCCATTTGCGGAGTTTTGGTCTTCTATCCATGTCCTCTTCAGCCTGAATAAAAAATAAAATCAAACAACAATAAGAGAATGGCAGAGAGACAATAACTGTGACAGTCATTAAGTACTGACCTCTTCTGGAATTTCTAAGGTAGGTGGTGTTGTCTGAAAAGGTACACTGGGAGCATGGGGAAGACGGGATATCTGTTCTAGTAGTGTGATCCTTGAAATTTAGTGGAGGAAAAACATGTCAGTCAGTGCTTAATCCAGGGAATGTTAGGATTTCTCTGAATATTTTATACAAGAGAAAGGAAAGTATAAATTCTGACTAAGGTTCCGTCCTGGGCCTACTGGCTTCTGCCACATAAAGAGGCACAAATTCCATAAAACCCTAAACCCTATCAAAATACTGTATCTTCACAACCAATATGAAAATAACAATTCAGGTATAAGATATAGCTTGTCTATGCAACTACTTGTAAGTTTCTGAAAACATCATCTTTTGTAGAAATGATGTGATGCGACATGGATTAAATTTAATGTATTGAAGTTACATTCTTAACAATTAATGACAACTATTTTTCCCCATAATTAAAAAGAAATAAGATTGAAATGAGAAATACCAACTTTAACTAAACCAAGATGAAATTATCAGTATAAACAAACACCTTATTTTTTCCATATCCTTGGGTGTGTTTAGGTTCTCCATGTTGCTTGGATCGACATAGAGAGTATAATCTGGACCAAAATATTCATAATATTCATTATAAGGCAACTTATTGTCAGGCTCCACTCCTACTGCCACTGCTGTCTAAAACAAAGAAAAAACATGCAATCGATAAGTAAATTAAACCAGTTCCAAGTAACATGGCCTACAAAGAGAAAGAAACGGACCTCATAACACCAACAACGGGCAACATTCCGAATTGTATATCCACCCCCACCCAAAACCATTAAAGGAACATTGAAAGATCTAAGGAATCGAAGGCAATCTGCATGACCTTTCACAGACAAGTTGAAGCAACCCAACCTGTCACCAGACAATGAATCAGCTCCACATTGAAGAACAACTGCCTCAGGTTGATAAACCTCCATGACTTTATGAATGATAGGTCGAAACAGACCACGAAAATTCTCATCATCCATTCCGTCGTTTAATGGGACATTGACCGCATAATTCTTTCCCGAGCCCACCCCAATGTCTTTGATATGCCCTGTGCCAGGGAAAAAGTCCCCAAACTTGTGAAAAGAGACTGTCATCACTCTATCAGTGGTGTAAAAGGCCTCCTCAACTCCATCACCATGGTGAACATCAATGTCAACATACAGAACTCGCTGCCAAGTATCATAAAACAGACAACGAGAAGATAAATTCAGCCAAAGAAGAATGCATGTGAATAAACACAAACTCAATCAACAACTCATATCACAAGCAATAGAATGTATGTACAAGAACAAACATAAATTTGATTCTTACAGAGAAAAACTACAAAAATTTGAAACAAGAAACACTCCAATCTTAATTCTTGACATGTCCAAATATCATGAAATTACCACTTAACAATAAATTACTCCAACAGATATTTCTTTTACTAAGCACTGCTGGTACTTAATTGCCATGGTAGCTGCGGAATCAAAAACACAACGAAAATAGTGACTACTGTTTGATTGTATTAGGAATGTAATAAAAACTTTACACAATTCGAACTTGTTATCGTTGGGATATGTGAAATAAAAAAACAGAACTTTGTTTTGTGGAGTGTCAAAGCACACACGATAATTCTATAAGCTACTGAGATGAACAAACATCGCCACAAAACATAGGCACAAAAAGCTAACTAGAATGCATTAGGAAAAGAGAGGCGATTACCCTGTGAACTTTGAGAAGCTCGAGGATACCGAGAACAATGTCGTTGACGTAACAGAATCCAGAGGCTTCGGACTTCTTGGCGTGGTGGAGGCCGCCGGCCCAATTGATGGCGATGTCAGCGTCACCGCGGTTGAGTTTGACGGCGGCGCCGATGGACCCGCCAGCGGAAGCCTGGCAGAAGTCGAAGAGGCCGTCGAAGACAGGGCAGTCCTCGCCGACGTTGAAGCGTTTGAGTTGGCGCGAGAAGGTGATGTCCGAAAGGGTCTCGGGGGAGACGGAAGAGAGGAAGTGGACGTAGTCGTCGGAGTGAAAGCGGCGAATGTCGGCGGTGGAGGCCGGGAAAGGGCGGTTAATCTCCATGCGGCGGTGGAGGGAGTAGTGGACGATAAGATTGTGCGCCATGCGGATGCGGTGCGGCTTCATTGGGTGGCCCTGGCCGTAGTAGTAATCGCCGATAGTTGGTTCGTAAAAGTACGTGACTCTTCGCTTTTTGGCGTCGGAACCTGACGATGGCAGCGAAGCCCCACCTTCTATGTTGCTATTGCTACTCTCCTCTTCCATCATACCCATTCGATGCGATGCAGATTTCTCTCTCTCTTTCAACACAGATAAATTATTATTCTAATTTGTAGAGTACCCTAAGAGATCCAATACCCAAACCCTCTTTGCTCTCTGTATTTATGTGAATGTGTGTGTATTCTAGTGGGAGGGGAAGGGCTATTTATTGTTGCATCCATTCATTCAATTTATAATTCACCAAGTTTCCTTCCTTTCTCCCTTTTCCACCATCCCCTGTTTCGTATACACAGTTTATTAGGTTTAATTGTCTTTTAAATTCATTTTTTTATTCTGTAATGCCACAAACATACAAATATTATATACAACAATAAACCTATATCATCTTTAATTATAAATAAAAATTCAAAGATAATGAACACCATCAACCATTTTACCTTAACTTTATTTTATTATGATTTATTATTTCTCCACAAAACCACTCTCAAGGATACCCAAAACATGGTAACTACAAAATTAGAGTCTGTACGCATTGTTCATTGTTGAGTAAAATTAGAGTTTCATTTTTAATAAATCATGTTCTTTTTTAATATTTTTTTATAAATATATTTTTTTAAATTACAAAAACAATTAGACCAGAATTTCATTTTTCAGAGACTGAATTTTGACATAAGTTTAAAAAAATCAATTAAGAACAATAAATAATAAAAAATCTATAGTAATTTTGTTTTTTTTTAATATTAAATCATTAATGAATACTTAATAAAGATTACTAAAAAAATAATAAAATAGAAATAAAAGGAAATAAAATGTGTCAGGGAAGCTTAAGGAAGGAAAATAGCTTGGGCCTTGAAACTTGGTGTGTAAGCCCTAAGAGCTTGGGGGATTAGGTGTCATTGATTTAAAACTTATTAATCTGGCTTTGATAGGAAAATGGATTTGGAGGTTGGGTTCGGACAAGGGTGGTCTTTGAAAGGAGATCCTCTTCTCTAAATATGGTGGTTGGAGAAGTTTGAGAGGGGAAGGTAGAAGTAGTAGGTGTTCTCTTTGGTGGAAGGACTTGAAAGAGGTTTGGTCATCGGAGGGATGTGGTGAAAGTTTTGATGATGGGTTCAATTGGAACGTTGGTGACGGGAAAGACATTTCTTTTTTGGAGGACAGATGGCTTGCTGGTGGTGTGCTGAAGAGAACATTTCCGAGACTGTTTTCTATTTGTTCGGCCAAAAATGCTAGGGTGGCTGAGCTTGGGTCCTGGTCTGATGGCATGTGGGTGTGGCATGTAGATTGGCGCAGATCTTTCTTCGATTGGGAGTGGCCTATGGCGGATCAGTTGAGTCAGGCTTTACTTGAGGCGAGGTTGGGTTTGGGAGAGGCGGATAGGTGGGTGTGGAAGGGAGAGGGTGATCAGACGTTCTCTGTTAATTCTACGTACTCTTTGGTGAGGAGGGTTAACGCGGCAGACCCTTCTTCGGTTTTTAGTAAGCTTTGGAATTGTAAAGCGTTCCATTCGGATTTACTTACGGCTTGGAGGGTGATGCAGAACAAGATTGCCACTAGGGTCAATTTGGAAAGATGAGGGGTGCGGGTGGAAAGTTCCATATGTTGTTTTTGCGGAAAGGAGGAATAGACTTATTGTCACTTGTTTTTTTAATGCAGCTTTGCTTGGCGGGTTTGGTGTTTCTGCTATAAGTGGCTGGGAGTGTTGTTTGTATCTCACAATGAACCTACATTAAACTTTGTGCAGTTCAGGATGAACATGTCCTCTGCTTCGATTAATGAAGTATGGAATACAATTTGGGTTGGGGTCGTGGGGGAAATTTGGATTCACAGAAACTCGGTTATTTTCAATAGGGGGTGGCTGACGCGTCAGAAGTTTGTACTTTGATGCAAGCGAAGGTTTGGTCTTGGATTTCTTCAAAATCCCGGGTTGCTTCGGCCTTTTTTTTCCAGTTGGTGCTTGGAACCCCTGGTATGTATGCGTTTGATGTTTTGATGTTTTTAGGGTCTTGAGTGGTTTATGTTTGTGCTTGTCTGGTCGTGGGGTCCTGGTAGACGGTGGATTCGTTTTCCTTGTAAACGAGTTGTTCCACCCCTAAAGTGGTTTGATTTTTATTAATTGTTAATGCTGATAAAAAAAATAGTTTAATTATTTAATAAATAATTTAAAAATAAATTTTGTTAATGAAATTTGGAAATTAAAATTATAGGATAAAATAAGTAAGGTAGTTGGAAAATTTTATAATGGATAATTTAATATTTAAATAATAAATTACATTTTAATTAATAAACATTTAATTTTCAGAACTATTTAATATAGAAAAGTTGTTATATTATTTTATTATAATAATAATAATATTAAAATAATACAATTTAAAATATATCAAATAGTACTGAAACATTTAAATGCAAAGAGTCTTCAATGAGGAATTCAATTAAAAAATAACTTAAATAATAAAATAAAAAAATTTTATGTATGGAACTATTAATACAAAATTAAAAATAAATATATTATATTAAAATACAAGTTTTATGATCATATAAAATTAAATTATTAAATATTTATTAGTTTAAAAAATGTATATATATATTAAGAAGAAGAAGAATATATTATTAATAGAATAAATAAATAAAATAAAAAAGTTTTAAATGATAAAAGTGAATAATAAATATTAGAAATAAACTTAATTTGTAATTAATAATATAATGTATGAATTTAAATTTTTATATATCGGGATATATAAAGGGATTCCTCGTTATATCTATTTTTTTTTTTACGCAAATTTATTTCTATTTTATTCTTATTAATATTTTATTTTATTATTATTTGATATTTTGATATTTTTTACTTTTAAGTGTTTATTAAATAATTAATTATTCTTTTAAATAATTGAAAACTATTTTTTATTTTATTTTTAATACTAATAAAAACCAGTTATCATTTTCAAATTTTAAATATAGAATAGTTTATTGGAACAATTCATTATAGGTGGGGTCTTAGAGGTGAAATAGTTTTTCTTCATATATTCCTCTCTCTTAAAAATTATATTAAAAAAATATAAATTATATTAAAAAAATATAAATATGATAATGATAAAAATAAAGGATAAAGATAGCTTGTGTTCCCACTATAAAAAAAAAATAAAAAAAAAATAAAAAAATATATATATATATAATAAATATTTAGGTGATTTAAAACTAATATCATTAATATAAATTTTAGATTTGAAATCAATTTTAAGTATTGTACTGAGTAGTAAATTTAATTCTAATAGATACTATTAAAGATTTTTATTCAGTAAAATGGATTTTTACATTTAAGTACCACAATATTATTTTACATTTATGAGATCTTAATTTTTATAGTCTTGTCGTGTACCAAAATAAGAACAACATTTCTTGTGTCTCGGGTTTTAAGAAAAGTTTATTGTAAGACACCAGTTTGAGGGGTTGGGCACCAACTTGAAAATACACCGTAATTTGGATAGGGAGTATGAAAATCCCTAAGTAAAGGGATTGTTATAAACATGGGTCGAATGTGGTGTTCTAAGATTTGTTGTAGTTGACGAGGACCACATTTGAAGGTCATCTCGATATCCAAACCATGCACTGATGATTTTTCTATTGCAAACCACTTATTCTAGTTTACAAAACATTTTTGTACAACAAATACAATGAGACCTCAGCATTTTGTGTTTCTCCAACTACATTCACTACCTCAACATCTACTTTTTGTGTTTCCCCTACTACATTCACTGCTCCAGCATTTGCATTTCGAGTAACAAATTCTCTAGTAATTGTTTCATTAGTTGGTGGTGGTTGTTTATATGTCCTGGTGGTGTTGTGTCCCTAAGCTCCACATGTTTTGTACCTACATTTTTCATCTCTCCTGAGTTTTATCCTATGATTATCTTTGGTTCTTTTTCTCCAGGTTTATTTTGTAGTCCAGGTCCTATTTTATTTTGAGTGGTTGTATCTCATTAAATTTTGGGTCTGACCATATATCCTTTCCATTGATTGTTATCACTTTATGTCCATAACACATAGAGTTACCTTAAATAACATTAGTCAATATAATTCATAAAGTTGATTTCTCTAAATTGTAAGCAGTCACAAAATGTTTACACAAAAAGGAAATTAGTTTGTTTTTTACTTTTCTTGATATAAAATACATAATATATATATATATATACACATACATATACTATTTTTCATAATATTTTTTCTTTCATATTACTGAACATGAGACTTAATCACTGAATTTTACTTTTGTGCGAAATGAGTCACACAAATCTACAAACGATTTTTTCTAACCATACATATGATTTTTGTAACTAGTATCCAAATACCAAGTCTGATTGTTTGGAGTTTCATTTAATGATGTGTCTGTCAGTATTACTGCATGATCTTCTTCATTTTGTTCGTGATTACTATCTTCTTGAGCACACTTGACAGCATAATTATCATCTTTTGATATCCACTTATTTGCATAATGACTCTGTTTATGACATTTATAATAACCAATAACAATATACTTTAAAAGAAGTCACTAGAAGAAACAATAAAAAAAATTGAAAAAATAATAATAGATACTAAAACACCTATGAGAAAATAGAAGCTTGGTAACGTGTTTTTTTATATGGTTTGGTAAAGTGTTTTTTATATAGAGGCTTGGTGACATGTTAATCTTTGTATTAATTGCAGAAGAATAACATAGGCTTTTGGCAATAATTAGTTCCAGATACATGGTTGCTGAATATCATTTTCACGTGTTAATTCAAAACTGAAATGGCCTTGGTTGTTATGTAAAATCCAAATTTTATAAAAGGTGTTATCATTATCTCCATAATTTAAAATTGTTACAATTTCAATGCGTGTTTTTTTTTTCTACAAGAGTGATTATACGTTCACGCCCCTTCCTCCTTTTTATATTTATCTTATAACTTAAAAAGTTATTATTTTATTAAAAAAACAGATATAAAGTTAATGTATTTTTTGAACAGTGGCGTCAAATAATATTTATTCATTTGACTTTCTTTCTCTGTACGGAAAACTCAAATTTATCTCTCAGTTTTTTTTAATCTTATCTTATAATAATGAGTCCGTTTTAGTATGATCGATGAGAGTCCGTGTTTGGTGGGTAACGTTGACATGTCTTCCACCAGATTTCCAACAATTTGATTATTTGTTTTAAATATGATAGCTAAACTTTATTTAGATTTTTTATTTTTTCTCAAGTTATCCTTTCCTTTATTTCTTTATATATCATATTAATTTGCTTTCATTTATGGTTCCCTAATAATATTTAACACATATTGTAAGTGAAAATAAATATTTATAGATGGAGGTTTATTATTTTGATAAACTTAACTTAATTTTATAAAAATAAAATTAGAACAAAAATTACTGAGTTCTATTTAGTGGTGGTAAAACCGGTCAATCTAATCCACTGCTGGTATGTCTTTCTTAGTATATTTGGGCTACACAAGTTGAAATTTATCACATTATAAAATAAGCTGACAAAAAATAATAATAAAATTTAATCAAACTTTCATGTTTTAATAAAAATACATGTTTAATGTATAATAAAACAAAGTAAATATCAATAATACTTTAATAAATAATATGATAATAAATAATATGATGCGTAAAAAAATTAATGTAAATAAAATTATATTTAAAATATTAACAATCCTCGATTTCAAAAACATAATATTCATATTTTTAAATAACAAAACTAACTAGTGGGTTGAAAAGTTAACCTAATCATTGAACAAACCTTCTTTATCACCTTAGAGACATATATATATATATATCCATAAAATAAAAAAAGTTTATCACCATAAATGCATTTTAAGATTTCTAGTTAAAAATTGTTTTCTTAATCTTTTATATTAATTTTTTCATGTTTATTATTACTTGGAGAATCACGGTCACCAAGAAATTTTTTATGGGGATTGAGGCGGAAGAAGAAGGCATCGCCTCTGTGGAGACTGTAAAACGATACTGGGTACAGTGGAAGGTGATGTCAAAAATTGGTGTAGGAGAAGACAAATAAAAAGGGTCAAAATGGAAAATAAGTGAAATTTTGAGTAAGAAAAGAAAACAAACAAAAACATTTGCCATTCATTTTTAATTTATTATATCTAACGGCTATAAAAGAATTTCCAATAGTCCTATTCGATAAATATAAGTTATGGACATTATTTTACGTATCAGTTCACTTTCCATTTTTTTTTTCTTCTAAATTCAGGGATAAAAAATAAGTTATATTACTTTAAAAAAAAGTTTAAGCTTAAAATTTTATAAAAATATTTGACTAAATGCCAAGTTTTTCTTAAAAATATATTTAAGGCTTTATGTAAATATAAATAGTAAAAATTTATTGTTATCATATTAAATTTATACGTTGCATGTATTTTAGATTTGGCGAGAGTGAGAAACTTGTAAACTTGCATTCATGGTGTGCTGGGGTCTATCATTATTTGATATATTTTTATTTTTTTTTCTCATATTAGAATTTTGGCAATTTCTTCCTCTAACATATCAATTTCAGCATGCACCCAATCAGTTATAGAAAATAACAAAAATATCCTTCTAAATGACGAAAATAACCTTACACAAAAATGGGAAAAATTATTTTTGAAAGTTTTATCTGAAATATTTTGGATTTTAATTTTCGGAACATATTTTTGAATTCTGAAATTTTTTATCCAGAATGTATTTTTAGTTTTGTGTTCAGAATTTTTTTTCCAGCATGTATTCTTTTATTTCTCAATTATAATTATTGTTTTGGA
>Ga0123342_1005182_pt1 | contig 19204 bp, 14 predicted proteins | sample Turbeawhitnodule_FD_89960 | JGI IMG/M metagenome (GOLD analysis project Ga0123342, IMG submission 89960) | Root nodule microbial communities of legume samples collected from Mexico - Turtle bean Mexico white nodule | ecosystem: Host-associated > Plants > Roots > Nodule | place: Mexico: Nepantla... | reverse complement strand
CACCATACATCTCATGCACCTTCAAGGATACCACACCTCTTAGGAGATCCTTGCACGCCTCTTTCATATGCTTCTGCCACCATCATTCAAGTTTCGTCACACATGAAGGCACTTCTTCCATCACTTATCTTGTGAGAATTTGAGAGCTCTCAAGTGACAGCTTCCAACACTTATCTTGGAGTCATTTCATCATCCAAGTGGCGTGCTCATCGTCTCAAACTCCATTTCTCATAAGCTTCCTTTTCTTTCAATTTTTCCTTCCATTATCATTCCATTCAGTTCATAAATATGTTCTTCTTTTGGTTAAATTCCGCACCATATTCTTGTCCTCATCTTCACTTTATAATTGTCTTTTTCCTTTTACCTTTGTCAAATGAACCATCACATCTACTTAACTACTTGGTTAAGTTAATGTCCAGTGGGGATTTTCCTTAGATTTTCACTCATAATTGCTAAACAATCTCAATCCTAAAACTAAAGTGTCACCTAAATGAACAATCCTAAAATCAACTCACATCATGTGATTATCAAACCTTAGGTTCTTATGCTTAATTTGCTCGAGTTGATTTGGCATTTTACAATTTCTTTACATTCTAGCACCTTTAATTCTTATCTTTAAATTCAAGTGTCTTTACTTTCTTGTCTTTAAATTCAAGTGCCTTTAAATTCTTGTCATTATTTTCTTGCTTTTTATTTTCCAGCCCTTTAATTCTAGTGCAAATTGAAAGTTCTTGAAAAATATGCATGATGCAAACTATGGTCATTTCTTTCCATAGGTCACCATTAGTATATAAAAAAAAAAGCAAAGAAATTTCAAAGAAAACGCATCTATAGGTCTCAATTGCAAAGACAATCATTTTTATTTTACAAAAATGGATTCAACTTGATTGGCAAATTGTTTTCAACTTTGTGGAATTTTTTGTCCTTTTGCTTTAACAAGTTCTAAAGAAAAAGTTTCTTAGTTAAAAGTTTAGTAAGTATCTTAGAGTCGTTTTGTGTGTCTTTTCTTGCTTGTCTTCATTTTTCAAGTTTTGTCATATTTCTCTTTTTTCAATTTGGTTTAGCTTTTCTTGTTTAAGCTTTTATTGTTTGCCTTTTATTTCTTTTCCTCAAGTTTTGTGGTGATTTTACTTTGAGCAAGTGTTGAAGGCTTTGACCTTTTTCATTTGAGAGATTTTAGACCACAAGAAAGACTTTGGCTAAGGGAAGAAATTTCTTTCTTTGAGTGTTTTGAGTGAGCCTTATGCAAGTGGTGCAACCTTGAATTTGTTTCTTACTAACTTATTTTCTCTAATCGTTTGTCACTTGTGTTTTTGTTTGTTTTTTATGGCTCATATTTCAAGTGGAGAATCTTCTAAACCCCAATCTCCCCAAAAGGCTTTCCTTATGGGAGAATTGGCGGTGACAAAAAGATCTATAGCATAAAAGGATGAAGAGATGAGGCAAATGGAGGAAAGACTCCAAAGACTAGAAACGACCTATGATAGACCTCAAAAAGGAAGAAGATATAATCCTAGGCGTGAATCAAGAAGTTATCAAAACTATGGTAGCCATGGAGAAGAGGACGAATGAAGAATGCATCATGTTGATGATAGGCACCAAAATGTGCCAAAGCCTTCTTTACTATTTGTAAAAGACCTAGTTTTAGTGGGGAAGGTGACCCTAATATTTACCTAGGATGGGAGGCTAAGGTAGAACAAATCTTTAATGTGCATGAGGTTCAAGATGACCAAAAGGTTAAGTTAGCCTCCTTAGAATTTTTGGATTATGCCATGCAATGGTGGCACAAAACTGTAATGGACATTGGTTTAAACAAAAGGCCAGCCGTGGATTTGAAATTATGCATGCGCGCTAGATTTGTGCCTCCACACTATAGGAAAGAGCTCTTGTTGAAGCTCCAACGTCTTTAACAAGGAACACAAAGTGTGGATGCTTATTTTAAAGAACTTGAAACAACTTTAACAAAAATAGACATGCATGAAAGTGAGGAGTAAAAAATGGCTAGGTTTGTAAGTGGCCTAAGAAGGGAAATTCAGGATGTGGTAGAATTATATGAGTACTCATCTTTAGAAAAATTGGTTCACCTTGCCATCAAGGTTGAATCACAACTTTCAAAGAAAACATTTTCCAAACATACTTATAATGATGGCTACTACCACTCATCTTGGACAAATAAAAACGAATTTTCTTCTAAGCCTTTCCCTCCAATTTTGAAAAGGAGTCCACTTACAACTCTAGAGATTCTAAACCCTCCACTCCTACATCTAAGTCCCCTACCAAAACCTCCAGTAAAAAGTGTTTTAAATGTTTAGGTTTTGGGCACATAGCGGTCGATTGTCCAACAAAACGAACCATGATGGTTAAGGGGGGTCAAGTAGTAAGTGAACATAGTGATCAATCTTCTAGGTCTCACTCCCCTTCCCCTTCAAAAACCTCTAGTGATAATGAATATGAGATACCTTGTGAAAGTGACTTATTAGTAACCTCTAGTGACTTATTCCAAAACCTTTGGATGACACCCAAAGAGAAAATATTTTCCACACCCGCTGCCTTATCACCAACAAGTTTGTTCCATGATAATTGATGGGGGTAGTTGTGCTAATGTGGCAAGTCCAAGAGCAGTGAACAAGCTTGATTTACCCACTATCTCTTATACAAAGCCCTACAAATTACAATGTTAGTGTCGAAGGAGAAATCATGGTTAATAAACAAGTCCTCACAACTTTTGCTATAGGAAAGTAGAAAAATGAGGTTTTATGTGATGTTGTGCCCATGGAATCAACCCATATTCTATTGGGAAGGCATTGACAATATGATAGACATGTTCTCCATGATGGCCTAACCAACAAAATGACTTTTACCTTCCAAGGGCATAAGGTTACCTTTGTTAAGATTGATGGCTAAAACAAGAGAGGGGGGGGGTGAATTGTTTATAAAAGATTCTCGCAAATACTTTCTTTAGAATGAATCTTTAACAATCAACTCAGATAAGCAATTCAGAAAGCTAATCAAATAGTTAAATAGAAACTGATATCATAATTTTAATCGGTTAAAAGCACGATTTAACCGGTTGTTTATGATAGCGGAAATATCAAATAGTTATGGAGAAGAGGGATAAAGAGATTTACACACAAGGTTTATACTGGTTCACTCAATCCCTGAGCTACATCCAGTCCTCAGTCAAACCACTGAGTATTGCACTATGTAACCAATCACATATTACAAACACACACACACACCACAAAGAGGTGACTTTGAATCCCACAAAGCCTACTCACCCTCTTTGCACACAGCAAACACCTCAAGCTAGAATTACACTAACTTTACAGGATTTTACAAACAGTTTTATAGAGTGTAAATTGAAAAATTACAAGAAACTAAGAAAGGATAGAAAACACCTGGAATTACAGTACACCAGAAACCCTATTGACCAGTTCTTGAATCACAGCAAAGCTCAAAAGCAATCTTGCTAAACTTGGAAAAACACCTTTTCACAAACAGTTGGTAATCTTTCTTTTTGATCTCAAATCAGAGTGTAAAACTTCTCTCTTTTATTCCTTTTAAACTTTTGAAAGAAGGCTATATTTATAACCTTTGAAAAACTACCGTTTAAGGTATATTTAAACAAATGAAATAGTTAAAACAAATTTTCAAAAATTTGTTATGAAAACTCACATTTAATCGGTTGAAACTGCGATTTAACCAGTTGAATGGTTTCAGCAGTTATGCAACTGATTCAAAAAACAGTTTCAAAATTCTTTTGCCAGCTAAGTGACAAACAACCGATTGTCTCAAAACTTTAATCGGTTGTTTTCCCTTTGCATGGAAAAACACTTTAGTTCTTTAAAACAGATTGAAACAAGCTTTGTGTGATAATCAAGACTGATCTTACAAAGATTCTAAACCCCATAACTAAACCCAAACCTAAAACAAAACACAACTTCAGGTTCCATAAGGATTTGATACATCAAAGCTTCCCATCTTCAACAACCTTAAAACCCTTCTCTCCCAAAAAAGGTTCATGAGGACCAAATAAAAATGAAAAAAAAAAGTGATGGAAGAGGCCCAAGGACAAGCACAAATGCAAGCCCTACAAAGAGAAGATTCGGGCCTACCACTAGAGCTATGGCCAAGAATATTTAGGAAGACTGGGATATGGCTACTAATGGCAGAGAAACCTCCCAATATATGTTCAAAGATGCCATAACTCTAGTGTAGAGTACAATTTATTTTCTTGTTAAAATTAGATTAGGAATTTTATTTGTTATTTTTCCTTAAATGAAATTTGGCACCTAAAAACCAACCTAGGTTAAATCAGGGTTCCTTAAAACACCTAATTTAACCAATGTCGATTATGACTAAGCCATGGAGAAAAGTGCACATGTTCCACATGTTTTACAAATGCTAAAAGTTTTCCATCACATGCTTCATGTGCTACGTCCAAAAATAGGCGCCAAATTCAAAATGAAAATTCCATTTGCATTTAGCTTTCATTTCGCTTGTATTTGGCTTTTCAAATTCCAGCCCTCCATTGCTTTAAAAGGAGGTTCTTGGTTCATGAATTTCTCAAGATTAATATAGAGTAAATTGCTGCCAAAATTGTGCCAATTTTACTCCTTGTCTCCTACCTCTCTAGGATAGACATTTAGTCTTCAATTTTCACCTATTCCAAGTGAGATGGCCTCACCACTCACTCTTCACGCCTATCATGCACCTTCAAGGAATCCACAAGCTCTACGTGAGCTCCTTGTTCATCTTCTTTCATTGAGGTTTTCGCCACTCCTCCAAAGAAATTGCAAATCGGGTGAAGGCATATTACATCAAGTGGTATCATAAGCCTAGGTTCTTCAATTGCAAAGTGTTCCTTCTTCTTTTCATTTTAATTTTGTGTTGTTCTTCATGATTCCGTGTTGTTCATCTTGTATCCTTGAATGTCTTGTTGTTTTTGCGTTTTAATTTTGATTTAGATGTTGTTTGGATAAATCTAATCGGTGCAATGTGTTCAAATTATTCTTGAGCTTCTAATTTCAATTTTGTGTAGGATTCCTTTAATTTTGGTGTTGTTGTTTTATTTTTGCTAGATTTGAGTCTTTCGTGCAATTTTAATCAGTTCATATTGTTTGTGTTTGAGTCATTTGATTTTTGAATCCATAGATGTTTTGTCAAGTCATGTGCATCCTAAATTGTCATCACTTATATGTAGTACTTTTCTTGATAATTTTGGTTCATTGATTTTAATTTTGAGTGCAGTTTCTAATCTGTTTTGTTTAGCCTTTGGTGCATTTTAATTTTTAGATTTGAGTTCATACTTGTGTGCTAGATCCACACAAGTTCCTATACATCAATTCTATTGTGTTTTTGAAGTTTCTTAAAACTCTTTTTAATTCCAGATTAGGATTCTATATTATGTGCTGGTTGTTTCTATTTTGAAATTAAAATTCGTTGGAGAAAAATTGTGAAATTCTGGATCTAAACAGATTGAAGTGTTAAAAAAAATTGAAAAAAAAGGTGAAGCAAAATTTGAAATAGAAAAAAAAATGATAAATCAAATTCAAACAATGTGAAATTCTGGCGTAAAATAAACGGTGAAGTGGCATCAGATTTGAAAAAATTATCATAATTAATTGATGCACTCTTTTAGCATGATTCCAATGCCAAAAGTTAGTTAAGATCTTGAGTTGTCTTTGGTTTAAAATTTAAATCCAAATTTGAAAGATCCAGCTCAGCATAAATATTTTAAGTCACGCATTTGATACCTCAAAATTCCAGTAGTACTGTTTTGGTTTTATTAATCCAATTCTGGTGCCATTCATTAGGTTCAATTTGTGTGCTATCCTTTTGTTGAGTGCCTTATTTTGTTTGCTTGTCAATTTTTGTTCAATTACTCTTTCAGGTTGTCATATAGCACCTCCCTTTGCTGTATTCCAATTTCAAATTGAATTTTGTTGCTTTAACTTTTGTTGACCTCATTTCTTAGTGGATAAGTAATTCAAAGGTGTATTGTTAAGTTTGGAGCTAACATCTTTGGTGAGAGCTTTATCACTTAGTAGGTGCTGATTTGAATTCTCAAAGTTGAATATCCTTGAGAGGTTGAGCAAGAGGACAACAACAAGTGAGCTTAAACACTTACACAAAGAATAGGTGCCAAAAAGAAAAGAAGGATTGCATAGAATAGAAATTTCTAAATTTTGTCAATTCAATTTTCTTTGTATTTTCTTTGAGTTGTAATTTGCAAAACCTTGAATAATTAGTGGATTAATTTCGCATTAGACGGTGAGTGTGTCTTCAAGGTTCAAAGTGCTAAGAAGCCTCACCTTAGGAAACGCCTAGTTTACAAGATTTTCTAGATAGCAATTTTGTTTTCTATTAAGTGCTTTTATTGCTTTGTATTGTTTGCTTGCATAAAAAAATTGTGTTTTCATTCTTGATTGTGCTCTAAGTGAATTACTTAGAGAAAGGTTTGTGAAAGTCTTGAAGAATAGAATCTGGCCAGGAAACGCTTGGTACTTAAGTGATCCAAGTGATTCACCTCCCTTTCCTGGGAATCTACCTACATTACTCCACTTATCTTTCTTTTGGTAAATTGATTTTAACACACAACTTTAACCATGTATTCTCATTCTCATCACTCTATTGAAAATGATAGAGAGTCTATTAAATCTCTTTCGAAACAACTATCACAAGACTTTCATATAGACAATTGCAACATGAGGCCCAACTCAAAGAAAGGGATGCTCATTTTGCTTTGATGAAGGAAGAGTTGAAAATGGTTAAAGAAAGGGATGAATACAACAAATCAAAAAAAAGTTCTCATGCATCTAGCTCTAGGGGAGATGATTCTTTTAGGGAACAAAACCTTAGAATTAATGACTATTATCAAGCAACCCCTAGGAGAGCTAGAAAAGAAAGACAAGAAAACACTAAGGAGGTTAGGGTAGATCTACCTTATTTCCATGGGAAAGAAAATGTAGAAACTTACCTAGATTGGGAAATGAAGGTAGAACAATTGTTTGCTTGCCATAAAGTAAGTGAGGAAAGAAAGGTACCCTTAGCCACTCTAAGTTTTCAAAGCAATGCTATGTTTTGGTGGACGACCCTTGAGAGAGATAGGCGTCTTCATAAGGATCCTCCCATAGAGTATTGGAATGACCATAAGGGAGCCTTAAGACGCCGACATATTCCCTCCTATTATAATAGGGAGTTAATGGACAAGCTCCAAAGACTCCAACAAAAGACTATGAGCTTAGAGGAATATAGGCAGAAAATGGAATTATATATGATGAGAGCCTTCATTAGGGAGTCTGAGCCACCACCATAGCAAGGTTTTTGAGTGGACTCAATCTTGAGATTAGAGATAGAGTTGAACTTTTACCTATAGAGACTTGAATGATTTATTTCAACTTTGTATCAAAGTTGAACAACAAAATTTGAGAAAAACTTCAAGTCGTAGGGAAGGTTCATATTTTAAGTCTTATCCCAAAAAGGAGTATAAAAGGGAGGAAATCCTATCAAAGGAAAAACCAAAGGAAACTCCCAAAAATATAGAAAAAGATGTGTTAACCCCACAAACCCGCAGTAGAGATGTAAAGTGCTTTAAGTGTTATGGTAGAGGCCATGTACATATGTGATGTAGTTCCCATGGAAGCTTGTCATATTTTGTTGGGTAGACATTGCCAATTTGATAAGAAAACTATGCACAATGGGTTTACCAATGAGATTACTTTCACTCATAAAGAAAAAAAAGTTTATACTCTATCCCTTATCACAATCCAAAGTGGTAAAGGATCAAGAACAAATGAAGCAAAAGAGAGAGGAAGAGAAAAAGAAAAAAAAAATAGAAAACCAAGAAAAAGCCTTTAGGGAAAAAGAAGCATGGGAAAAAAGTGTTCCTTCCCACAAGGTCAATCAGAAAGAAGAAAAATTTGAAAACAAACTTGAAAAGATACTTCTTTCTGAACAACCATCGAGCCTCCTGTTTTGTAAAGGAACGCATAAAAACATTTCTAAAAAGTCTCATGAAGGAGAAGTCATGGACCATCTTGGAGTTGATAAAACTCTAGAGCTTTTAAAAGGAAAATTCTTTTGGCCACCCATGAGGAAAGATGTTCAAAGACATTATCATAGATGCATTTCTTGTTTAAAAACTAAATCTAAGGCAATGTCTCATCAACTCTATGCTCCTTTACCTTTTGCAAGTGTTCCATGGGAAGAAATAAGCATGAATTTTATACTAAGACTTCCTAGGAAAACAAGAGGTTTTGATTCCATCTTTTAGGAAGGAGATTGGGTTTGGTTTCACCTTAGAAAGGATGGATTCCCTACTAAGAGTAAATCCAAACTTAGTCCCCAAGAAGATGGTCCTTCCCATGTCCGCAAAAGATTCAACAATAATGCATATCAAATAGACCTGCCTGAAAAATATGAAATACCTACTACTTTCAATATTATGGATTTAACCCCTTTTGTTGGTAATAAAGATAAAGAGGCAAAAACATTGGATTTGAGGACAAATCCTCTTCAAGAGAGAGGGGATGATGGAAAAGGCCCAAGAACAAACTCAAATTCAAGCCCGACAAAGAGAAGATTCGGGCCTACCACTAGAGTTATGACCAAGAAGATTTAGGAAGACTGGGATATGGCTACTGACGGCAGAGAAACCTCCCAATATATGTTCAAAGATGTCATAACTCTAGTGTAGAGTAGAATTTATTATCTTGTTAAAATTAGATTAGGAATTTTATTTTTTATTTTTCCTTAGATGAAATTTGGCACCTAAAAACCAACCTAGGTTAAATCAGGGTTCCTTAAAACACCTAATTTAACCAAGGCCGGTTATGACTAAGCCATGGAGAAGAGTGCACATGTTCCACATGTTTTACATGTGCTAAAAGCTTTCCATCACATGCTCCATGTGCTACGTTCAAAAATAGGCGCCAATTCAAAATGAAAATTCCATTTGCATTTAGCTTTCATTTCACTTGTATTTGGCTTTTCAAATTCCAGCCCTCCATTGCTATAAAAGGAGGTGCTTGGTTCATGAATTTCTCAAGATTAATATAGAGTGAATTGCTGCAAAAATTGTGCCAATTTCACTCATTGTCTCCTACCTCTCTAGGATAGACATTTAGTCTTCAAGTTTCACCTATTCCAAGTGAGATGGCCTCACCACTCACTCTCCACACCTAGCATGCACCTTCAAGGAATCCACAAGCTCTACGTGAGCTCCTTGTTCATCTTCTTTCATTGATGCTTCTGCCACTCCTCCAAAGAAATTGAAAATCAGATGATGAAGGCATACTACATCAAGTGGTATCATGAGCCTAGGTTCTTCAATTGCAAAGTGTTCTTTCTTGTTTTCATTTTAATTTTGTGTTGTTCTTCATAATTTCGTGTTATTCATCTTATATCTTTGAATGTCTTGTTGTTTTTGCGTTTTAATTTTGGTTTAGATGTTGTTTGGATAAATCCAATCGGTGCAATGTGTTCAAATTGTTCTTGAGCTTCTAATTTCAATTTTGTGTAGGATTCCTTTGAGTTTTGGTGTGGCTGTTTTATTTTTTCTAGATTTGAGTCCTTCGTGCAACTTTAATCAGTTCATATTGTTTGTGTTTAAGTTATTTTGATTTTTGAATCCATAAATGTTTTGTCAAGTCATGTGCATCCTAAATTGTCATCACTTCTATGTAGTACTTTTCTTCATTATTTTGGTTCATTGATTTTAATTTTGAGTGCAATTTCTAATCTGTTTTGTTTAGCTTTTGGTTTCCTTTTGTTCATTCGGTCATTGTCTTTGTTATTACTTTCCATGCTTAAATTTTGCACCATATTCTTGTCATCATCTTCACTTTATAATTGTCTTTTTCCTTTTGCCTTTGTGAAATGAACTTTCACATCTAGTTAACCACTTGGTTAAGTTAATGTCCATTGGGGATTTTCCTTAGGTTTTCACTCATAATTGCTAAACAATCTCAATCCTAGAACTAAAGTGTCACCTAAATGAAAAATCCTAAAATCAACTCACATCAAAGACTCTCACTCGATTCAAAACAGTGGCCTCACCCAACCTCTAACGTTGAGGAGATGGAGGTTTACACTTTATTTGATAACCTCCCAAGGAGGCTTCCTACTCGGAAACTCTTATCTGAATTCGAATGAAGTTGTGTTGGAGAAATATTGAGGATCCTAAGGTGATACAAACCGACAGATGAATAAGGACACAACAAGAACTTGCCAAAAGGGTCATTCATCTCAGTATATAAGGTCGGGCCCCACCAACTCTCGAGAAAGCATCAACAGAAGAAGAAGCTATAAACCAGAGCACCTAAAGTTCTTCGTGCTAGTCTTCTTAAATGTTTAAAATATGTTGTAAATAATTGGGCTTATTTTGGGGGTCCAAATATCAAATATAGGCTAGAATAAGGTACCTTTAGCATAATAGGGGGTGTGGGTAGCATTTTAGCTTGTTCCTAGCCCATTTGAAGGTATTTTGACCTAGTTTCTAAAAGGACAAGCCTAGGATGCGGGATTGACTTAGTCAAACCCTAAGGCTACCCATTTTTTCCCTTTTCCCATCCTACCCCTTTAGCTTGTTCTCCAAGGCTCATTCACCTATAAATAGGAGGCCTACCTAGTGTATTTTACAAGTTGAAATTATAGTAAAGAAATTCTGCACAATTTTTGTGTGAGTAGTGAGTAAGTGAGTCTCCTTCAAAATTGGTCTTATCTTGAGGACCATTTTCCCGACGGTGAAAGACCCGTTCGATGTGCTCACAACTATCGACTGCCTCCACATCCGAGGGGGAGTCCAGTTTTAAAATGGAAACTTTAGACAAAAACCCATCCAAAGCGAACGAATCCCTAAAACAACTACGGATATCCAAGAAACGTGGGTCAACCGCTTGACTTGAGCTACCCTCACCCGTCACCTCATTTGATGTGGAATGTGTGCACTCAGACAATTAATATAAAGGAACATGATGATACATACCGACAGATAACTAAGGACACAACAAGCACTACCCAAAAAGGTCAGTCATTTCAAGATACAAAGCCAGACCCCACCAAGCCTCGAGAAAGAATCAATAAAAGAAGAAGAAGCTATAAACCCAAATATTAGAAGTTCTTCCTTTTGGTCTTTTTAAAAAATATAATATGTTTGTAAATAATTTGGGCTCACTTTAGGGGTCCAAAAAGAAAAGATAGGCTAGAATAAGGTGCCTTTGGCATAATAGGGGGTGTAGTTATCATTTTAGCTTGTTCCTAGCCCTTTAGAAAAACAATTTGACCTAATTTCTAGAAGGAAACAGAAACAATATAACCAAGAAAGAAACTTAAGAGATTCAAGAAAGGAAAGAAGACATTACTATTAAGAACTTTAAAGAAATTAAAAATGTATCAAACAAGAATAGGCTCCAAATAAAGGTAGAAATATTACTAAACTTGATGATAACAAAGAAAAAGCACTTTTAAAAGACTAAATGTTAGTTAAATAATGTAGGATTAAAAATAATTAGAGATAACACTTGAAACGAGATTAAGACAACTACCAATGAGCGAGTTAATTTACCAAATAAAATGAGTCACCAATTAATGTTGCTTATAAATTTTACCATATTTACTTTTGCACTTTAATTTTCAGAATTCTTTTGCTTTGCATACAAGATTTTTACAATGTCAATGTAAAATTTATTTATCTAATTCTTTGGTTCCAAAATTAGAGAGAAGATTAAAAAATGTTTAACAACTAGACTTGATTACTTAACTTTAACTTTTAAAATCAATCAATCTCAAAGTAGTATTCAATCCAAACATACTAAAATTACTTAAGTAGAAGAATAAACTATTAAAAAAAGAAAACACATGCTAACATATTACTCAAGGCAAGAAGTAAACAAAACTACTGGTAGTCATAATTAATGAACAATATTATTCGATAAAAAAACACACTTTAGAATTAACATCATCATTGATCAATAATTATTCAAGTGCTTATGAACCTAATTTTCTATGGACTATCAACAGATCCAACACTTGGAATTAGAATACAAGAAAACAATAAAATAAAGGATTAATAATTATTTTTGTTACCCATGAAAAAAATGTTTGTGACGAATTTGCGATTAGAAATACTAATTTAAGCTATCTTTCAATTTCAAGTCAATTTCATTCTCCTCTGAATTAACAAAAGCTCTTATCAACAAATGATATCGTTCCTCTTAGAAAATTGAGTTGAATTAAGTAACTAGAAACAACCTACTAACATATGTCTTATACTGAACAAGAACTTAATTCTCATAATTATATAAATATGAAGGTTAGCATCTAAGAAAGAGTTAAGGTGAAACCATTCAAAGAATACAAAACCAATTCAGGAACACAAATATTAATGACAAAAATTAGATAAAAAGGAGAAGAACATAAGAACGTAAAAATTAAAAGGAAAAAGTGGAGAAGACTTAAATGAATGAAAGAAAGAGAGTATCATTCAAAGATACTGGAGTCTTCATTTTCATGATAAGCTCCAATGGTGAATCATCACACTTGAGTCCTAAGATAACAAAACAAAAACTCAAGATCACTCTCACAAGTTTCTAAACACTCACTAATTTCATATATGAACCAAAGTAAAATACAAAGAGGTGAGACGACTATAGGAATGACAAAACAAGGTGGACTAGCTCACGATCCGTTGAGAAAAAATGTTGGACGGGTTGACTATTTCAACTCACTAACTTGTTTAGGCCCGCTCTGCATAACTTATAACTTGTGCAGGCCAAGTTGGGCAAAATGGACTGACCCGCATAACTCGCGTATTTTAAAAGTTTATAAATTTCTTTCCACACCCCCATAATTTATTCTTGCAGTCTCATATTCTCAAAATATCTAAAATTATCCCTTCCAAATTCTACAATCTTAAATACAAATTTGTATTCTGAATTGTGCAATATGCAATATTGTACAATCCAAAACACAAATAGCCCCCTTCTTAAATCAAGTTAATTTTAAAAATGCCACTGCGTTTTGAAAGATAACTTTTGACCGTAAAAACGCATTAAATAATGGGTCGTTGTTTTAAACTTTTGTACTAGTGCAAGAGTGGTAACAAGAGTTGCAACGAAATAGCATAGAAGCGTGAACGAAAGAATCTCATTCGATATGGATGTTCTCACAACGAAGAGAATGAAATAAGAGAGAAGCAGTGGGGGGAGGGGGGGGGGGGGGAGGGGGGGGGGGAAATTGGAAAAAAAAAAAGGAACTTTTGAGGAAGAAAAATAAAAAGAAAGAAAAAAAAAAAGGGGGAGGGGGGGGGGGGGGGGGGGGGGGGGGTGATGGAGGTAGCGATATTGGCACAAACAAAATGAACTTTTGAGCAAGAAAACTTACAATAACACAGAGAGAGTGAGAGTGCGAGGCAAGAAAATAGGGTAAAAACATATATTACACCAATTATGAATAATAATCGGTGTAATATATCTTTTTATTGACTTAAACTCTTTTTTTATTCTAAAATGACATATAACACCGGTTGCGTAGTTCAACCGGTGTTACATATAATTTGTAAAACTTTAAAAACTTTATTTTAATCTGGAAATTACATATAACACCGGTTCCTCTATCCAACCGATGTTATATACAATGCCCAGAGTTAAATTTTTCAATTTTTTTAAAACTATGGGTGACATATAACATTAGTTGTATAGAGGAACCAGTGTTATATGTTATTTTTAAAAACTTTTAATTTTTTTTTAATTTGTGAATGACATATAACACCGCTTTCTCTATCCAACCGGTATGTAATCTTAGAGATAAAAAATTTAAAAATATTTTTTTTTTGCTCTGAGCAGGACATATTACATCGGTTGGATAGTCCGATTGGTGTAATATGTGCCAAATATTTACAAAAATTTCACTATGTTTTTGTTTATACCAATTCTCATTTAATCGATATAATATGTCATTGTAAAAAGCGTTATTTGCACTAGTGGAACAAAGGAAACTCTAGGCAAATGCAACTAGGAGGAAGGGGAGGATCAGCAGGAACCATTGGCATGCAGTCAAGTGTAAATCTTTTAGGTCTGGAGTTGCAGCGCTACTGCCCGTGGTAGCAAAGCAATTGCATGCTTTTAGTGCAATTTGTTGTCATTTACTTGTCTTTGTTCAGTGTGTGTAGCTATAGCCTTTGAATTCTTAAGTTAAAGGTGCAACTGGAAATGTTTTCTGGTAGTGTTTTAAGGTCTTTGGAACACTTTGTTTTTTTTATCGACAATAACAAATAAATAAATTAGAACCACTTCAGGAATGGTTCAACTCTTATACATATTACACAATACCAATTCCAGCTTCAAACCACCAAAACCAACAGAACAAACCTTGCCCTTACAATACCTAGCGAGAAACTTCAGGAAACTAACCTCATACACTTTGTAGTACTGTTTTGATTTTATCTGGAGTGTAATTCTTTGAAGGAATGCATGATTGGTTGTATTAGGATCTCTTGTATAAGGGTTTCAGCACTCTCCTACTTTTAATTTTATTAATTTTTTGTTGATAAAAAAATATAAAGAATCTAGTCCATTATATTACACATTTCTTTATCGCATTCGAGAGTCTAACATGATTTACCTAATTGTTTACTTGGATGGGTCGACTGCCGTGACGGGCCATACCCAAAGTCTTCCATTTACTCTATTCGTCTTCCTCCTTCTACTTCTGTTGTACCTAAATACCCTATTCCTTAACTAACATTAACTCTCTCACGCTTATTTCCTATACTAACGTTTCCTTTACGCACTCTATCCATAAATTTTTGTTCTTCCAAACATTAATCAATATCAAAAACTTCAAACATCAATTATAAAACTTACCTGAAATTCACCAATCCACCTTCGACCTTCGACCTCCTACACCCACAGACTTTCATCTTGCCACACAACTTCCTTTTTCTCTTCAGCTAGAACTGAACAAAACACCTCGAAAAAAAAAAACTAGTACTAATACAAAAAACAAACGCTGAATTAAAAAAAATATCACATACCGAAAAAATTAAATTAATACCTACACACATATTCGATGCAAGTTCCAACTCTTTCAATTCAAACGACACCTTCAACCTTCCTTTTCCAGTTCGGGAGACCAAGACAATAAACTCTCAAAAACTCAAAGTCGTCAGCCAACGTTGGGACTCAAATGACCATTCTATTCACAATTGCATTCCGTAGCTAATGAATCTTTGAGCAAGTCAAACGGAAAGGTCATTTCAGACATGTCTTGATTTATGTCTTTAACCCTTACACCTACACCTATACGTACTTGACATTAAATGACAAACTATAGAGACACTTATCCTAAGTCACACAAGTGACATGCACATAATAAGTAGATGCAGTATCCTCATCACCCAAATCACATACCTAGTACACCTCAGGTCCTTGACGCTACGAAGAGGATCACCAAAACCTTTTTTTCAAGAGGGTTCTTAAGAGGGACATTTTTTTCTTTCATTTATTATTCTCCATTTCGGGTTATTCTGTTATGGAAACAGTATGTTCAAACCGCAGCTATTTTGAACTTTTCCATTATTATTCTAAGGTCTTTAGAATAATGGTTTCGTTGTTTTAAAATTTTTCTAACCGATAGGGATATCTCTTAATCTAGAGCATGTAGTTTAGCCAAGAACAATTGTTCCTAGCCCACTTATCCATATTACTGATGAGTCTCCCTACCCTCTTATATTGGGTCCTTCCTCACTCTTTCTTGTGCCTAGTCTACTTCCTAGTTCTATTCCTTCATAATTTTATGTCCTGCTTATCCAACTAATTGCAGTTATTAGCGTCCCCAACTCTCTATGGAGATTGAATGATATCTTCATTAACTTCCTGAATCAGAATCAAGGTCATTTCACCATATTAGTGGGATCGGCCCATGACCTCACAGTCCCTCAGCCTCAAGCGTAGTTAATGAGAAGCTTCCAAAATCAACAATTCTTACACCATACAAACGGGATCAACCCATCACCTTACAGTCCCTCAGCCTCAGGTATGCATTACTCTTCTCATTCCTACTTCAATCTCTGTTTATACATTTCATATTTGTGTTTCGATGCCTTCATATTGTTTGTTATGTTATTGCTATCGACTCGATTATCCCTTCCTTTGTGTATGCTTAATTCCCTGTTCCATGAATTATAGCTTTGTATATCCATGGGCTAAACACGATGTTCTCCGCGAAACTTCCATTTTTACTTCGCTTAAACGAGTTAAGCGTCTTTGCCATGTTGTAGCCTTGAGTCGTTCTGGTGTCGAAACAAACGTTGTCATCATACCTTGTGCTTCTTATGAGTCTATCTGTAAGGATTGTCAAGGTGAGGAATCATTTTGTTTCTTTTACAAAACGTTCTTTACCAAACTCAATGTTCGCCTTCCATTATCTTTTTTTGAGAAAGATGTTCTGAATACCCATTTTGTTTCTTTTACAAAACTTTCTTTACCAAACTCGGTGTTCGCCTTCCATTATCTCTTTTTTAGAAAGATGTTCTGAATGTGATGAACGTTGCTCCTGCCCAACTCCAACCTAATAACTAAGCCTTCGTCCGAGCCTTTCAAATTCTTTGCATTCATTTTGACATTACCCCTACCGCCAATGTCTTTTTCTATTTCTTTGAGTATAGAACTTCTAAATTGCTTAGGTCCGTCCCGCATAACCCGTAGTTCGCGCGAGCCAAGTGCGGCGCAGAGCGAACTAACCTGCATAACTTGCGTATTTTAAAATTTTAGAAATTTTACACCCCATAATTTATTCTTGCAGCCTCATATTCCAAATTCTACAATCTTAAATACAAATTTGTATTTTGAATTGTGCAATATGAATTATTGTACAATTCAAAACATAAATTTTAACTTCGAGATTTTATAATTTGGGAAGTTTCTGAATTCCACATTTTGGAATTAAAGAGAAAACATTCAATGAAAAACATCAAAGGGTAATTCGAGAATTTTTTTGAAGTATGGGGTGTAAGAAGAAAAGCATGGAGATGCAAGAAGAAACTACCTCCAATCTCTAATTTCATAACACCTTCACGAAATTCGATAATAGTTTTTTAATATTTAATAGTGTTTTTTTGTCATTCTAAAATGCATAAATTGTTTAAGTTTCAATACTCTTTCCAATGTTAAATATAGTAACTAAATCTTAATTTTTTTATAATAAAATTTAAATATAGTATTATTATTATATTAAATATAATAAAAAAGAATTCAAATGAAAAGAGAGAAAAGATTGAATTTCAAATTAAAAAATAAATTAAAAAGAATCTTAACTTGTTTGGCCGAAAATCTCCATGTGTCTCTTGCCTTGTCATGCTGTCATAAGAATATGTGTTTGCTTGGACCTAGCTTGAATTGGTTGTGAGAATGGACTTCGGCCTTTCCGGTTGGGCTTAAAAGGTTAGTTTCTTCGTTTCTTCTTTATGGGCAAATTTCTCCTGCACCTTCATTGCTACTGCCAATATCTCCATATAATTTATCAAATATACCATTTACAGTAATGGACCAATCTAGACACTTCTGGTTTTTGTTTTTTACTTTAAATACCGATTTATATAATTTGGTAGTTAAAACTAAATTTAAGATTGTATACAATATTATACAAATCAATTTGTTTTTTATCATTTACAAACCGGTTTGTATAATCCATTATACAAGTCTAAATTCGGTTTCAACTACCGAAATGTACAAGTTGGTATTAAATAAAAAAAAAATTGAATATCGAAATGCCCAATTCGATATTTAAAAAAATTCCGAAACTGCAGTGTAGGCTCTTAACCAAGTTTCAAACCTACATGCAAGTTAACCAGAATTGATATATAAATAAATTACTCCTAATTAAGTGGAATCGGTGAAATGTCCTGTTGGCTAAGTATACAGAGTTTTGTGTCTGCTATTTGTTTCACTGTTGCCTTTATTCTATTCCCATTTTTTTTTCTTTGCTTCCTTGTCTCGTTTATCCTTCTCTGCCTTCAACCTGTCTTTGAGCTCTATCTCATCCTTCTTTTGGCTTTCTCTGAGGTTTGACTCTCCAAAGTCACTGTTCGGTTCAAGTCTTCATCGCTCAGGTAGATCCATATGCTGAAGGGGATGGAAAGGTGGGTGAGTAATGGTTGTTTCATTTTTTTCATACAAAACTTGCTATTCTATAATTCAATTGTTTTATTTGAATATTAGTTTCTACAATTCATTGTTGAAATCAAATCCAGACTTTTACACTCGATTTATACAAATCAATTTATAAATGCTAAAAATAAATTATAGAAGTCCTGATTTGATTTCAACTATCAAATTGTACAAGTCGATATTCCAAATAGAAAAAGAGATGTCCGAATTATTCAATCTGAACAATATATTTAGTTTTTCAAAATTATATGGAGTTGCAAAAAGAGCAATGAAGGTGCAGGAGAATTTGCCTTTTTCATGCTCTCCTAAATGATGTTTTCAGCTTCTCAAGCCCCTTTATATATTTGATATTTACACCACACAAAATAATATTTTATAATTACAATTTTCAGAAATACTAAATAAAGAAAAAAAAATTCGGGTGTAAGAGAATTTTACCTGATTATAGTTTTAGTAATTTTTCTTGAAATGGTACGCTCTTATTTATTTTCTTGTTCTTCATTCATGAATCCATCACATACTCCTTTATGTTTGGGAGAGTTTGGTTTATAAACATAAACTTCCATAAATGATTTATACGAGACAATCCTATATTATAATAATTATAATGCAAGGACAACCATACAAAGAGATACAATTAACAAGAACACAAGTTGCATTCACATATCTTTATAATAATACAATTTTTTAAACATTGAATATAGTTCTTATTTAAAATCGATACACGCATTTTTAGTCAAAAAAAAACTTTAATAGATGAAAAATCTAAGATATGACTGAATATTTATTTCCAAGTAGTTGTTTTTATGTTTAAATTTATAAAAAATTTTCTATAAAAAAAAAGTTAATAAAAAAAAAAAAGAAAAAAAAATGAAAATAAATTTAAAATTTATTTTTAATAAATTATTTCATATAGCTTTTTCAAATTTTATTTTCAATATATATGTACATCATCTTATAAAGAAATCAATTTTTTCTAAGCTTTTTTTTTTTTTTTTTGAAAAATTTCTTTTTTTTAAATTTTTTTTTTTTTTTTT
>Ga0123342_1005181_pt1 | contig 19208 bp, 6 predicted proteins | sample Turbeawhitnodule_FD_89960 | JGI IMG/M metagenome (GOLD analysis project Ga0123342, IMG submission 89960) | Root nodule microbial communities of legume samples collected from Mexico - Turtle bean Mexico white nodule | ecosystem: Host-associated > Plants > Roots > Nodule | place: Mexico: Nepantla... | reverse complement strand
TTTCACTCGAAAAGGGGAGGTGTTCTCTCACGAACCTACCTCTCTGCCCACGAGACTTCTAGCGCTAGGAAACAAGTTTTTACTGAATTGTACATAACTCGAGAAAATATTTCAATCGAAATTCGTCTGGTGACCTCGTTAAAAAACCCTTATAAGGGAAAAAGAGTGTCCCCTAATACCATGTACAATACTCCTGCTTAACTGAAATAAAACTTGAAATCGGTCGCACTTCATGTGCAAGGAACCGAGCTCTGCTTCAGCGCCTCAAGTCTGCATGCTTTGTCCCGATGACCTCTATTTTTTTGAACGAAACGGCCCGTACGGGGGAGACCTGTCGTGAAAACAATGGGGTTGCCTTCTCTGGTACCTGTTGTCTTTCTTCAGGTTCTTGGCATACTCTGCTTCCCCTGTGTACGATGGTCTACTAGTGACCATAGATACTCCTCTCCTTGTTTTGAGGTTGTTCTCGTAGCATCTCTTGGCCTCCTTCTGATCTGATTTGATGGTATTCACCTTTCCTGTCAGGTCCGGTAGCTTCATCTTCATGTGCCTTGTCGATGGCACCGCCCCTAACCTATTCAGCGTTGGTCTACCCAACAACATATTATAAGCAGAGGAGGCATTGACGACAAGGTACCTGATGCTCTCCATACGTGACGCGGTGCCATCCGTGAAGGTGGTCCTCAACTCCAAGTATCCGCGCACCTCTACCTGGTCTCCTGTGAAACCGTAGAGGCAGCCACCATAGGGCCTTAGCAGGTCGGGGGGTAGTTGCAGTTTGTTGAAAGTCGTCCAAAACATTACGTCTGCCGAGCTTCTCTGATCTACCAGCACACGGTGCACCTTTCTTCCTGCAGTTACCGCCAAGATCACCACTGGATCTTTGTCATGGGGGACAACGTCCTCAAGGTCGGCCTTGGTAAAGACCAGGTCGACGTCGAAGGCATCATCGGTCCTCTACGCTTCTACCGACATCACCGTCCGTGCGTATCTCCTCCGCTGAGAGGCGGTACAGCCTCCTCCCGAGAACCCTCCTGCGATGGTGTGGACTTCACCATGTACGGGGACTTCATGCCCCGGGCCACCCCCTGTTGCCGCCATATCCTCGGTCCCCTGTTTTTCTTGCAGATAATCTCTTAGGAGACCATTCTTCACCAACTCGTCTAGCTGATGTCCCAACGCTAAGCAATTGCGTATGGGGTGGCCGAATGCTTGGTGGAACTCACACCAGGCGTTCTTGTTGGGCCCGAGCCTCTTGTCGGTCTTGGGAGGTACCTTCAGCCTCTCAGCTACATTTGGGATAGCAATGAGGTCCTTCAATTCTACCACGAAATCGTGCCTTGGCAGCACGGTATCTCTCCCGCGCCCCCTCGCATTTGGCTTTCTTGGTTGATAGGGTTGCTGCTTCACGGGGGTCTTCATCTCTGTCGTTGCCTCATGCACCCTTAGGGTTTGAGGACGACCTGTCGCGCGCAGTCGCATGGGAACCACGCATGTGCGTTTTTCACTAACTTCTTCCTCCGCCACAATATGGGCCACCGCGCGGCACCTTATCTCGGCGAAGGTCTTAGGATGGTTTCGGATGAGTGACTCGCTGAAGGGTCTTGGCACAATGCCCTTCCTGAATGCGTGAACCGTCATCTTTTCGTCTTTAAGGTTCAACACCACTTGCGCTCCAAAGCGGTGGAGGAACTCCTTCAAAGACTCTCCTTGATACTTTCTCACATCAAAGAGATCATAAGAGACTTACGAGGGAGCTCGATTCGCGATGTATTGTGCCCTGAACAGCTTTGTGAATTGCGGGAACGACGTTACATGGCCATCAGGGAGGCTAATGAACCAGTCCATCGTTGTTCCTGCCAAAGTGCTCATGAACAGCTTGCATCGCACCGCATCGGAGCCCCCAACCAGCATCATCTGCGTATGGAAAGCCGTGAGGTGGGCCTCCGGGTCCTCTGTCCCAGTGAAGGTCACCTTGGGCCCTATGAGCGTGACTGGTATTGTTGCATCCACGATCTCTTATGAGAACGGCGTTGGAAACTCTCTGGGTGGTGTCACAGGCTCCTGATCTGCACCCTCACGCTCACCTGCGCGGGTTTGCAGATCTCTGCGCAGTTCCTCGTTTGAACGACGCAGTTCTTTGCTCGTTGCTTGCGACGCTACTAAGTCAGCTTGGATGCACTCTTGGTTTGCTCTCGACGTGGCGCCATCTCTTCCTACATAACCTGTTGCAAGGTGAGGCCCTCACCCCCGTTTGGTGCAACAAGTCCTTGCCTCGTACTTCTCATCTCCTGGATCTTCCTGGTTCTTGTTGGTGGGACAATGTTTTGTATCATTCCCCATGGTGGGCGCCAAATGTTCCTGCTGGTTGACCCGAAACGCCTTCGTGCGCCTACGTCACTCCTACATCCAGAATCCTTGCGTTCGCACGTGCCTTTTCTGTGATGAACACCTAAAAACATAAAGAAAAAAGGGTGCCCTAGTGGCCGTTTGCACTCCGACTCTCAAGTCAGTACTAGGGCTAGGAAACACCAAAACTGTGTAACTGTTACTATGTCTGTGTTTAGCGGCGCAAGGGGAATCGCCCCCCTTGTCAAGTTTGTTACCTTACTATTTATAGATTGAAACTAGGATTTCCTCTTTACCCGAAATGGGTCTTTCTGATGGGCGGACCCAGCACTGTTGTTACCTTACTCTCATGATAACCTAGCGCGTGGGGTCCCTAACTAGAGTGCAACCTCTGACGGGATGACCACTTGGGTGCCTCCTCGTGCACTTGATCTCTGGGGTCACCCACCTTTGGGAGTGCCCTAGCTGTTTCATAAGTTTTGGAAATTATATTTTGAAAAAAAATTCCATATAATCTAAAATTTATTTAAAAAATATAAAATAGTCATTTTAAAAATTATGGGGATGCTGGAAGTAATTCCTTAAATAATAACATGGTGAATGACTGTAATATTGTTTCTAAAGATAAGATGAACAGTTTTAACCCTAAAAAAGCGTTGAATAACTCGAATGGAAATTGGGAAAGGGGATTCCCCATTAGAACTTTTTATGGAGAAAATATTAAAAATTAAATAAAACTATAAATTTATAAATTTATAAATTTTATTTTAAAATTAAAAAATGAATTATAATTAAGTAAATAACTAGTTGATTCGGATTTTTCACTTTTTTTTTTACTGTCTCCAATATGAAGTGTAATTTTGTGTGGATAATTTTTGTTATTATGAAGACTGAAGTATTAATAGGTTTACTTGTTCCGTGATAATCAATATATGATAAAACTAAACAAGAGAATGGGAGTAGAAACTAAACAAAATTTCATACAGTAATAAATTATTATGTACATGGTAACAATATTTTCACCTGATTACAAATTTACCACTATTTTTTTCTTTACATTTTTACAAATTTTATTGCAGGACTTTAAATTTTATGAATTTAACTTTTGATTTTAAATTATATATTTTTTACCATTTGATTAATTAGTTGTCAAATTATTAATAATGTGATGACATGATTAATATGAAAAGGAACTTTCAATCAGTAAATAAATAAATTACACATTCTACAACTAAATTGTAATTTTTTTTCACGTTTTACTATTAAACTTTAAATTTTACAAATTATATCATTGGAATTTGAATTCTATGAATTTTGCTACTAAATTTTCAGTTTTGTAAAATTTACCATTTTACTTTTTTTATTTTTTTTATTCATTGAATGTAAGTTTACCAAATGAAGATGACCAATAAACTTAGTGAATATATGAAATGATAATCTAACACGTCACTTTTAAATATTTTATTCTTGTGAATCGTTTTAAAATATTAAGTTGATTTTCTTAATTACAAATCCTCCTTAACTTATTTTTAATATATTCTTAATAATTTATAAGTAATGCCGGTTTACTTATAAATTGTAAATAAATATTTTATAAATAATGCTAAATTTATTTATGAATTTGGATCCGTAAATAATGTAATAATATTAATTTGTTTTTAAAACCGACAAACCCTCTCACGCATGGTTTTTTTTTTCTTTCTTCCTTCCCTCTTCATCTCTCCCACTTTCTCTCTTCTCTTTTTATTTCTCACTCCATACATTATCTATTTTATAATCTAATTGCACCACGTTGTAGCTAAGGAGTTAAGGAACATTTCTACCCGATCAAACTTTTAAACAACATAAGTTCATTTTTTCTCTATAGATCCTTTATTCTATGTTTTTTCTTAGGATTTAGTCATCAATCTTGGTAAGGTCAGTTGAGAAGAGTAATCCTTTAAACTTATTCTACTATATACAAAATTTTTGTTTTGTTTGGATAACTTGCATTAGGCCCTTAAATCTTGAAGCTTATCCAAGCTAAAAGGATAAAATTCTAGAAGTTTCTTGGAAAGCAAGCAATTAAGGTAAGGGAAACTAACTTTAACTTTCAATAGTACCCTAGGCTAGAAGATTTGAATGTGGAGGGGACATGGTCCCAAGTTTCAATTTCTCTTGCAGGGATGTTAGTTGATAAAATTGTTTGATTTTATGTTGTGTGAACATGTATAAATATTATAATTTGATACTTTGAAAGTTAAAAATTGTTTTTGATGTTAGAAAAGTTCTTGAATAGTATGAATTTTTAAATGTTACGTGATTGAATGATATGTATTACATATGAATGATGAAAATTGTATGAAATTGATGTCATACATTCGGGATAAAGTATGAGTTGTTGTTTGATGGCATTAAGTATGAAAAGCTTATGTTTAACAGAGATCATCTAGCTTCACTGATGATCTAAGTCGTATAGACTAAGATATCAGGTGGTGAGAAGATGAGAGGTAGTTCATACACACTAGGTCCCGTTGTAGACACTTGGTATTGGATGTTTTGAACTTACCCTGATCCTTTCTCTTGGATTCACTAGTAATCTTTGGATCAGATGTTAGTCTCTAGTATGGACATACTTAATGAGTCTTTCGGAAGACGATGGATTTATGTGTAGTCAGTAGGATTGAAATGAAATCCAATAATTGTGATTGAAAATAGATCCATGTGGTGGAATTAGTATTGAAATTTTATATGACAACATTTAAAGAAATGTTTATAAAGGATTAATTTGATTGGTTCTTTTTGCATAAATTAGATATGTTATGGAATTTATTTTCATTAGTTTACCCTTACTTTTCTTGTTGTGTTTGAACTGTAATGATTGTCCTGCATACACGAGGAAATGATCAGACAGGTGTTGGAGGGTCTGGAGAGCTTTAGGGTGTTATTTTGAAACTTATATTGTAGATATTTTTTTTATAAGCTCTAATCATGTATTAAGAATGTTTTGAAAAACTCTAAGCTTGTATAGAAATATGTAGAACTTGTATTGAAATAGTTAAATATAGTTTTGGGTATATATAATGTTAAATTTACTTACGAATTCATATTTGTAGATGATAATTTTTTAGTAAATCAGGAATAAAATAATTAATACATTTAAAAAAAGCTAAATAATAAAAATAAATGAAAAACATAAAAATAAATAAATTTTGATTTCAAATAATAAATAGAATATAATTAATTATAATTATGAGAATTTTTGGAGATAGTTTTTGTGACATAACCGACATACCTATATTGTTTCAAATAGTTAAATAAGCAATTTAAAAATCATAAATATTTTTGAAATTATGATTAAATTATTTTAATATAAGTTTTAGTTTAAATATAAAAGTTTAAAAATTTCAAAAACAATAATTATATTTATTTTTGCAAAAAAAATTAATTTATCAGCTAACTAATTAGTTTTTTCTGAAAAATAATTACTATAAACAATTTATAAAATTAAAATATTATAAAAATTTTTATGGAGATTCATAAAATATATAAGTTCTTCAGGAAATATTATTTTGATATAAAACTACTCAAAATATTTAATCTAATTTTATCACAATTTATCATTTTTTAAACTACTCAATATATACTTTTTAAATGTTAAATAATAAGATATGAAAAAGTTAAAGTTGAAAACAAAGTTCACTAGAAATATAAGAATGAAATGATAAACCAATTTTTTTATAAAAAATGATGGTAATAGATAAGTTGCATTAGTGATGATACACTGAATGAAATAAGTAGTGAGGGTGATAGGAACGATATGGAACCAAGAATAAAATTTGTTTAACATGGAAAATGGAAAATTTATAAATTTTTTAGAATAAAATATTATATTATAATAAAATAATAATTTATTTAAATATCAAGTAAATGTATTCGATATTAAATATTATACTTTTGGAATCAAACGTAGATGTTGACAATATAAAAGTAAAACTAAACAACTATTGTGTGTTGCAAATGAGTAAAAATGAAAAACAAAACATGTTTTCTTACAGTTTCTTCCTGCACCCCCAAATTTTTCTTCCTGCACCCCATACTCTTGTGAAAGACTAAATCACCCTTATTAGTTTTTAAAATTCCAGAAATATCCTTAACCTAAAAAAACCCTAGACAGGTGCAACCGTGTCTTTCATGTTCCAGCAGCAGCACGCTTTCATGTTCTAGCAGCAGCGCGACACCTCCAAATCCTTCTCCTTCAATCTCACATTTTTTGTTGGTGATTTAGAGTGCTCTTGACAAAGGTAAGTAAATTTCTTTGCTTTCAGATCTGCACATCCACTTTTTTTATGGATTTTTTTTTTCCGTAAGTATTTTCTTCCATTCCAGATTATAGAATCCGATAGAATTTTGGATCACAAAATATGGTAAAATCTCGAATTTTTGCTTCCAGTAAAATCCCGGATTTGTAGTTCTAGGAAGATTCTGAATTTGTGGATCCGGGAAGGTTCTGAATTTGTGGATCCGGGAAGCTTCCAAATTTGTGGATCTGGATTTGTGTTTTTATGGTCATCCTTTCTTCAATATATAAAACTTCATCAAAAGATTTTTTCTATCTTCAAATATGATTTGCAATGAGCTTCTTTTTTTCTTCTTTTAATATTTTTTTTGGTTTATAGTTTATTTATATTTGTTTAGTAGAAATGATACCATGCTTTTTTTTCTCTCTTTTGGTTTCAATAGAATTTTATATTTGTTGTTTTTTGTTTGTATTGGTTCAACATCTTATTCATTAGTTTGTAATTTGGTTTAACTTGAATGATGAACAATAATGGTGAAGATTAGGGGAGGAGGTTCACAAGGTGATCGTCTACGTCTCACAGCCTCTGTTATATGTTAATGAAGATGAAAAACATGAAGAATATGGATAATGACTTCTCAATATCATCATCATCCCACAGATCAACCCCATCATATAATTCTTTTTCAAATTCATTAATATTGTCCATGCTTCTACAAATATAAAAAATGAAACAAAATCATTGCATTTCGGATCCATGAATCGATAAGTCAAAAACATTATTCTGGATCCAACAATCCATAATTCAAAAAGACCATTCCAGATTCAGGAATCCATAACACAAAAAAAACAATTCCAGATCCACCAATCCGTAATGCAATTTAGGCTTCCAGATTTAACACTCTGGAAAACAACAATTTATGACCTTTTACCTTCCGGAACACCCCCCTCATCTGGAAAACACAATTTAATCAATTCTGGATTCATGAATCCGGAATATATTACCAGATCCCGATATCTGGTAGCCCCTTTTGAAATTATAGGTCAAGGTTAATGTTGGAATATTTAAAATTGTGAGGGTGCAGAAAGAAGAAGCCTTTCTTATTTGTATAATTCCATTTTGTATTGGTTGGATCTGTATGATAGAGTGAAGGCTCAATATCCGGTCACAGAAACCATCACACCAAAGAGAACGGGTTCTTCTTCCTGCACCCTTACGTTTTTCTTCCTGCACCCCACAATTTTCTAAATCCCGAAATTCGTCTTGATCTTTTATTTGAAAAAGAACACCGTGATTACTGGAAATTGGGATCTGGGAGTGTGCTATGGATTCATCAATTCAGAACTTTTTCAAATGGGGGGTGTTCCAAAAGCAAATTTTGTATAAATTATTGATTTCCAGATTGTTGAATCTGGAAGCCTATTCTGTTATGGATTGGTGGATCTGGAATGCATATTTCTGTTATGGTTGGTGGATTCGGAATGCATTTTTTGAATGATGGATTTTTTAATGTGAAATGCGTATTTTGAATTACGGATTGGTGAATCCGAAATTTTACTAGAAGTGTCAATCCAAATTTTTTCCAGATTCCATAATCCATAATGCAAAAAAAATACAGTTGAAGTGAATTTTAGGGTTCTTAAAAGTTAATAGGGACAGTTTGGTCTTTGCATAACATTATGCGGGTACAGGAAGGAAAATGTAGGGGTGCAGGAAGAAATTGCCAAAGAGAATTAAAGAGACTAATCAATGATCAAGTACTAGGTAATATATTATTAATCACAACCCATATCCTTAATCCGGCCCAATAACAAGGGACCCATGATAATAATATAAATATGCACAAATTTCAAGAATCAAGTACATTATCATTAAGTACTAATAGCATCAAGTGCCGAACACCGAAGTCTTACTTGAACATCGGAGTGCCTTTTGCAGGTACCATCTGAACCCGAAGATCACGAAGACGAGGAGCAGAGGAGCGAGAAAAATACGAGGAGATCATTTAAGTGGAAAGGAGAAAAAGTAGACCGACCGACAAAAAAAGAGAAAATCGTTCTTTTAGTTTCCAACCCGTTCGAGAACACATTCCTTCTTTAATATTAAATTGGAACTAGGAGATAATAAGAGATTGAAAAAATAATTAAACTTATGCCATTGTATTAGCCATTAAGCAAGAACATAAGATAAGAATGAGATAGTTCATTACATTCTATATATTTTTTTTTCTGGTTTTGAAATGGTGCCTTCAAGTAATTCTTTAATTTAAAAACATATATTCTGTTTATAACGATTTATATAATTAATCTTTTCATATAAATATTTTTTAGTGGGTAGAATAATTGTGAGGGGGGCTGATAAAATATTTACATACTTTCCTTTTTTTATATTTTTCTATTATAGTTTTTAGGTCTGTTATTAGTTTTGGGCCTCAACCTCACGGGCTCTGTTATTTTCGTTTTCTCTTTGCACTCCTCCATGTATATAAAGCATTGCTTTACTCTATTATTTTTCTTTGCTTTCTTGCTTCTTTCTTTCAGAATCATCAAAGATCTTTCTCTCTGCTTCTATATACTGATACATGAAGTTAAAACTTGTTTACTATTCTGTAATATAAACATTATAATAAATAAATAATTGCAAAAATATAAATTATATTTAACTAAATTTTGTAATAAATAATTAATTTTAAATATATGAATTATATATAATATTTATGATAAAAGAAAACGAAAATAACATATCTCATGAGGTTCAGACCCAAAACTAATTAGAGACCAAAAAATACAACAGAAAAAGTAGAAAGGGAAAGTATGTAAATATTTAAAAAAATCCAAAGGTGAGTGAATAAATTATCAACTTGGCAACATAACACTCAATATTGATCTTATTAATTTGTGAGTCAAACACCTCAATTTATATGAGAGAGGGTTGAACATTTTGGAGCCAAAATTTGAAAATTCAAAATAAAAACCATGTGGACTCATGTTCCTCTCCACTCCTAGGCTACCATGTCGACGTCCATGTACTCCATACCAAGGTAATTTTCGTCCTCTAATATACCTTAGACGTTTTAAGGTTACATAGGGCTTAAAGAAGCCCAATTGTTATCCTAACTAGTCATTTTTTACCCTAACTAGACCTATTTTACTATTGGCCCAAATACAAATCCAAAAACCTATTCTACTTGGCCCAAATATTTGGTCCAATTATTTTATGCTACTAAGCCCAATACATGGCCCATGAAATCCTAAAGAACTTTATACAATTTATTTAAGCTAAAGCTTGGCCCAAAAAATTACGTTGACTAGTCTGCTGAAACTCGGTCTTCTTGGGTTCTTCTGACCAAATCTTTAGTTTATGTTTTGATGAGTTGGAGGTCTTCTTGGATATGTTTGTACATTTCTTCATCCTAGAGTTGTCCTCTTGATTTAGCCTCTATAAATAAACAAAAGCCCAATTAGACACATTTGCAAATAAATTCATAAACAGACTCTAGATCTTCATCCTCTTTATTATGTGGTTGTGTCTGTCTAGGGGCTTTGTCATTACCTTATGTTCCTACTTATAATTTTTTTAAGTATAAATTTGTTTGAAGTCATTTAAATGCTGCTAGAGTAATTGCTTTTTTTTTTTTGGTTTAGGAAAATGCTCCAACGGTAATCTCACTACACCTTGTAAAAATTTTCGTGCATTAGTGTGATAATGTGTAAGTGAGCTCTCATTGTTCATTGCACTATTATAGCAGGACTCGAATAACATTATATTTGCTTTTCTTCTTGCTATCTTTATAGTTTTCTTCCTTTCTTATTTTCCTTGCTTACATTTGCTTTTCTTCTTTCAATTAGACCTTTATTTGGCTTTAAGATCATTCACATCCATACATATCTTTTCCTTTTTTCCAAAATTGTTTTGAAGTTTTCTTCTAGAAACTTTTGTGAGATATCTTAGGTAAGCTCTAGCTAGGAAAGCTTTAATACTTAAGAAGTCCTTTACTAAACTTCACCCACAAAAAAATGTTTAAACAAATTCTCTTACTTTGAATTTTTTTCTGGGACTCACTCTTGTTGATTTCTCTTTCAAACATTTGTGAAAATTTTTACATTCAACCATGAGTAAACATCTCAACAGTCCAGTGTGCATGGAAATTTAAATAATCAACCTTCCATGGATATCACTTAACAACTTAAAATCCATAATCTGTAGTTTGCTTAAATAAGGAAACTTTTACATCAACTTGTGATAGACCGTGATCAAAAGCCTCATAGGTCTAGAAGTAGACATAGGGAGGGTTCTCATAGAACTACCAGTGTTCATCATCCTAGTCCTCTCCTTAGTCATGTTGATTATAGTAGCCACCATAATACTGACTATTACCAACACTCACCAAAATATCTTCATAGGACATTCACATAAGGTGACACTTTAAATCAGATTTGAGGACAAATCCATTTGAAGGAAGGGAGCCTGATGGAGGACCCATCCAAGCTACCATACACAAGAATAAAAGACAGATGAATTGTTTGTATAAATACTAAAATGAACCTGTATAGGAATTGTATTTTTATTTCTTTAAAGTACTTTATAGATGAAACAAAGATACTCTAGAAACTCTAATTTGTCACACAAGTAAGGTCTTCTAGAGCACGTTAAAATAGTATATGATGACTTTTTACGACAAGTGCATCGTGTTATCTGAAGTAATAATGTGTCCCTAAGGACGGATATCGAACCCATAAGAAACAATTTAATAATCAAGTAAAATATTCGTTAAATAATTAATAGAATAATAAAAGTTTGTTGGGATTTGTTGGAATGGCAATGATTAACAAGAAAATAAAGCAAAGAGTTGTTGCTTCAATTGGAAAAATAGGGATTGAGTTTCATCTTTCTCACTCTTTTGTATTTAGATTAGCCTGATATATTATGTCCTTTGATTGATATTGATACTCGTATAAAATTCATTTATATCGATTCCTCACATATAAAATTCTTTAAGATGCTTCCTAAATATCGATTCCTCGCATATTTAGAAAAACAACTCAATATTAAGATCAGACGTTGATAACAATTAACATTTCAAGTCTATTCCTAGCACTCAAATATGTCAAGTATTATTTATTAGGTCAGAACCTCAAAAATACTTTCCAGTCATATTTAAGATTCTAGATCAAGAATTAGAAGCAAAACAATAATACCATCAATCAAGAACAAAATATTATGTTCAGAGATAACCTCAATACATGGGAGTTTGAACAGATTACTCCCAATCATAAATGGTAGAATTAGCTACACATCTTCTAACACCTTTTATTCTCCCAATTGGATTACAATTCACTCAATGGTGTTTTCCTCTCAATCATGCACACTAGGGTCGAGCCTCAAGCCTCCTATTTAACCTAATTTGCTAGGGTTAGGTGACTTCTAGTGTCGCGCTAATGGGCTTGTTAATTAAAACATAAAATGGCCCAGTGGTTCTGCGTTTTCTCGCTCAAGCAAGATATAGCTCACTTGAGGGAGAAAGGCGTCAATTTTTAACACTGCCACTGGAGCATTCTCGCTCAAGCAAGAATGGGCTCGCTTGAGCGAGTTGCTCTGTGGTTGAGTTTGGCTTTTGGTACTTTTATGCGTTCCTGTGCCTTCCAGCTTTCTCCTTGTAACTTATATTATTCCTTTTTAGTCCAGTCATCTCCATTCTTCCCTAGAAACCTGAAATTAACACCAAATTTAGGAATAAAATGCTCTTATTCAAATAAAGATCATAAAACATGTAAAAATTCATAAATTAGGAATTATTTTAATGTAATTTAGCAATTAATACTCATAAGTGCCTATATTTTAATATGAAATATTACTGAAATTAGGCACTTATCAGTATACACGACTTCCTTAAGCCACCATACTCACTATAGTTAAGTCTACTTAAGTAGAGTTATGGCAGCTTAAGGAGCAAGCTACCTTTATCTATAAATACTTTAAATCACTCTCATGTACTTAGATTTGCATATATTGAATGAAGAGTTCAGAACTTGAATACTCATTCTCTCCCAAATCTCTCTTGCTAGTGAGCTTATTAGGCTTAGGGAAGGTTGGCCAAACCTTTTTTCCCTTCATTGCACCTTCAATCTCACGAAACCTAGCATCTTATATCCAATTCGGTGCACCTTCTTCAATGTCATTTCATTGCCACTCCATTAATTCATCAACCACAAGTTTGGATTGCATCACAGTATCTAAATTTCTAACCATATTACCCAAGTTGAGGAGGAAACCATTGTAGTTACATTGGGGCAAAAGAGAATTTGGCATCGATAGTACCTTTTTTCCTCTTGACAAGAGGTTGTTGGGGGAACATACATGTTAAACATTTCAATGATACAATTATGGGCCAAGTAAGTCATTTAATGTTATCTATGTTTTCCATATTATAACAACTACATTTAACTTATAACTACATTTATTTCAAAAATGATATCTTGAAATAGAGAGAGGAGTTGAATTCCCATTATACTTACACTTATTTTAGTTAGGTTTATTAGTGTCTAAGTTCAAGAGGGGGGTTGGATTGAGCTTATAAAATTTCCGCAAAGAATACTATTTTCAGAAATCCTGATAGAAAAAAACAGATTGATTCAAAGTAAAACAAATTTATTTTTTCTGATTTCATGAGTACTTCCAAAACTTAAACAGATTGGTTTTAGAATCAGTGAATTTAATTTTTAATTTTACAATCTGAACACAAGCAGATTTACCAAGCAACAACAAAGATATTTTTATAAAGATCCTAATTTAGAAAAGCAAATCTCAAATCTTTGAAATTAGTTTTAAAAGAATATGGATCCTGAAAAATAAAATATTTAGTGACCGTCAATACTTGTGTTACCCAGTCAAGGATTTACAAATTTAGTGATTCTTAAGAAGACAAAGATTTTTCCAGACTCTTGAAGTACAAAATCTGCCCAGAAAAAAAAAACAGATTCAATTTCAAATCAACAGATTCATTTTATCGCATATTATCAGTTTTCCAGATTTATGTGCAGAGATCAAGAAGAGAGAAAGGCACATACAGTTTATACTGGTTCACTCAACAAGAGCTACATCTAGTCCCACCTTATACCAAGGTGGATGCCACTAAACCAAAGCAACTTTACAAATACTTCTTGGTTCTTGAACCCTCCAAGAACAAAGAACACAGTTCTCAAAAACCCTATTTCAGCAGCACCCACACTTCAAGAAACTCTATCAAGAAGTGCAATTAAAAACACCTTTAAAAAAATAGGAATGAAAACACCTAAATTGCAAGAGATCAAGAACATAATTCTCTCTGCACCACCACTGTGACAGAACCTGTTACCTCTAACCAAGAGTCACCAACACAAGAACACTTAAGCTTTTTGAGAAAAACATTTAAAAACTAAAAAGAATTTCAAAATTCTCACTGAAAGCTTTTTAATCTGTATTCAAACGTATGATTTATCATTTAGATATGAAATACACTTCTCCTTTTATAGCTTTCACATAAAAAAAAAATTCAAAAAACAGTTAAAAGTTGGTATATAAAAAAAACAGATTGAAGTTTAAATGAACATATTGTTTTTTGAAAATAGAGTTGGTGGTTACATAACCACTTTCAGATCAGTTTATAACGGTAATAATGAGCTAAACTAATTTTGGTCCCAAAACATAATTTTGAAAAAGGCTTGTTAGATTTGCACCAGTGCAAAAAGAATCTATTGTTTTATAAAACAACATATTTGTTTTTTGTGCAGTAAACTAGTTTAGAAAAACTTTGAAACAGATTTTGAGAAAACTTTGTATGAAACCCTTGTGCTTGAGCTCATCACCTTAGGTTTGAGATATGAGGTAGATCATAGTGCAAAAGGCATATATAAACAACCTCTAACCTAATAGAGACCATGAATTACAATACACCATTCTTCAAAAAGATTTTCTTCATCAAACACATTCTTTATCCAAATTGAGAAGATTTTCCATCTATCTTCAACAATTTTTAGACCTATCCTCCATTTCTCCTTTGTTTTCATATTATTTTAATCTTTTTTTTTCTCCATTTTACCCACCTTTACCTTAGTCCCATCACATCCCTTATGAAGTCCTCTTGATCTATGATTACATGCTTTTCAATTGTTCAAAATATTATAGGCTTGCTTATGCAATTTCACCTTGCATGCAACTAGTAGTTATTCTTCAAAATATGTTTAAGTTTAATTTTCTTCAATGAATTAGGAGATTGAATTTGTAGAAGCATGATTAAAGGTTGAATATATCACAAATTGAGTTTGGAGATGGAAGTATGAGTTTCATTATAGATGAGGTTAGGTTAAAACAATAGTTTCTAGATTGAGGTTAGGTCTAAAAGAGAGCCAAAATTCAAAAATTCAAATTCAAAAATAAGCCCTAGATTTAGAAGAGCCAATGAGAGAGTGTCATGTGGTGAGTCACACTATTCGTGTCTTTCCATGTGTAATGTGCGACCTTCCTTGTATTTGCAATTCCGTGGTGCGCTACTTTGCTTCCAAGACCGACCTAGGGTTTTCTTTGAATCGAAATGGGAAATGAAATCTGAGTTGAGGAATTAAAAATAAAATCTACAATATCTCATAAATAGAATTGGAAGCAAATGATTTGTAGATATACGAAAAAACAGAAACGCGACTAAAGTGGAAATAAAATTTGAGAATTCTTGGAAGTTGGAAACTGAAAAATTATAAACAATATCTGAGATAAAATATATTTCCAAGATCCGTGGAGCATAAAAACCTACAAAAAGATACAAGCATTGAGGAGAAATCACCTTACTTCATAGTGGAACGCGTTCAAAAAATATAGCATCATAGTTTTATTATTTTCTTCTTTATAACTCTTTCGCTTTGCCTCCACATGCAAGATTAAACTTCTTTGGGTTGATTTTCTTGTGATTTCATAAAGAATTTTGAGGTCTTTGTTCAATAAACTTTAATTATTAAATTCTCTGTTGTAGATGTTAGATGGTCTGATTTTTTTGAATTTTGGTTTTTGTTAAGGAATTGTTTTTGAATACTTGTTGAGAATTCAATTGTTTTCGTTAATCAAATTTCTTGGTTAGTTCGCTTAGTTCTAAGCAATCTCTTGTTTCCTTAGTATAAGGGGTAAAAGATAAACATCTCACGAGTATACGCTTGGAGACGAGTGAGGTATTAAATACGTTAGTAGATGCTTATTTTGTTGATAAGATTTACACTTGTTTGATTAAGTTTCCATCTATATAAGAATTGAAAGAGTGAAAATATTAAAATTAATCAATGAAGAATGCATTGTTGAATGAACTTGAGAGTCAACCTGCTTTCGCTATTGTTTTTTTATCGTCTACTTTATTTTTCTACACAACAAATTAAAATCTCTCATTTTACTTTATTGTTATTACTAATCTTACTATTTTGCATATAGGTTTTGAATAATGTTTGATTGAATTTACTATTGGATTTGTTGAGAGATGACTTGAGCTCATCTGACCGCATTTATATTATCATCTTTCTTATGCTAGATGGTCTAACATTATTGTTAGACGATCTTTACACTAGGATTGGAATTTCTTTTAATTTGAAAATAGACCAAGGCAGATAAGAAATATATGGATTTCTTGAGCCTCAATCCATCCAAAAATACGGGAATGAAAAGATCCAAATCAAGCAATACATACAAACATGGATGAGTGACTTCCATAGTCATATTTACATGGCTCCAAACATTAAAGGTTTAGTATTCTATTATTTTTTTAATTATGATAATTATATAGCTAATTGTTTTTCATTTATTGTATGTCCAATTGGAAGTTGATTGCAATTATTCCTAGGGATTACATAATAGTGTGTCTTTTATTCGCTCCAAAAAAACCCAGTCAGAAAATGAGAAACTTATTTCAAGGGTAAAATTTTACATTTTCTATTACATTTCAATTATAAGTGTATTTGAACTAACATGTATCTTCACTTTAATTAGAGTTGTGGTTGGCACAAACCTTTTAAATGGAAGGAGAAGAACAAGATTGCTACAATTCATCTTCCCTAAAAGTTAGGCATATTTTAATACATATAATAATATTACTTTATGTTCAAGATGTATGAAATTAGTTTTTATTTTTTTTCTAATTTTAGTGTAATAACCAAGCAACCTTGTTCAAATGTAGCTACTACATGATGTACTGGATGAGAGTCATTGTTTAGACGGGTATCATTAACTCCTAGATAGAAGTAACATATCTAAACTTAAGATTATTTCTATTTTCTTTATGATCATGATATAATAAAGTGGTTGAAATGTTTCAAGTTTTAATGATGAATCCCTATTGTCTTAGGATGAGATCCAAAAAGCATAATGAACAATGTGCTATTTTCTTTCTCTAGCATAGTATAGTTTTATTTTGTTATTGATAAAAAATTTAGACTAGGTTACATAATTTTGTATATTTTTCTTATTTAAACTATTTATTTATTGTTATTAGAAATTTTCTGTATTTCAAAATTTTGTTTGAAGCAAAACCAATATTGTTTTTATAAAAAGTTCAAAATTTATGTCAGGTCATGAACTGTAGGACATAAATTACATCAAACACGGCATGATTCAATATAAATTTGGAACTTTTTTTTAACAAAATTTTGCGTAAAATTGTATTCTGATCCAACATAAAATAGAAGTTTTTATTGTATTTTGATTCAACATAAAATAGAAGTTTCCATGTCAAAGATTTAATCCGAAGTAGAATTATGTCATCTTCATTCACATTAAACTATTAAACTATTACCAACACACACAAAAATCCTAAAAACACTTTTTTGCACTACTGTATTTCTAATTTATAAATTAATTCAAAATTATAATATATTACAGATATTGGATTGACAATCATTTAATTCTAAAAGACTCTATTATATCATATTTAATTTCTATTGATTTCTAAGACACATTATACTAATTAATATATATATTAGTTTTAAACTTTATAATCGATTCACTTTTTCACAATAATTTTGTATCGTTTTATGATAGTCGATAATTATCATTTATTTATAATTTTTCATATTTCTATAATACTAGACATTTTGCATTGAGGAATGTTTTTATTATGATTAAAAGTTAATTTTTATAAGATGATTTTAAATGGTATTTGAACCATTATTTTTAAAATTGTAGTATGTGAATGAATTATAGTGTAATGTAGGCTTATTTTATTTGAGCTAACCATAAAAACTAAATTTGTACTAAGAATTTTCTAAAAATAACAGTTATCGTATCTCTTTCTCATCAATAAATATAGTTTAATTCATAATGAGAAGATGATATATGACCATGATTATGTATATAGAGTTGTCACCTTATATTAAATATATGACAATGGTTATTTATCATCATTCATGACTTCAAAATCAATTTTAAAAGAAATTTTAATTGTATTTAAAATCCTTTTTAGTGATGAACTAAATATGTTAAATGTATGTGAAATAAGTTTTAAAAGAAGTAGATTCCGTCATAGAAAAGGTTAGACTGTTTTTTTTTTTCTGCATCTCCATATGTTCTTCTCTCACCTTTATAAATTTTTTAATTTCCAAAAGTATCCCTCTGTAATATTTCGGATTACATAATTTGAAAGTCTTTTTTTAAATTCATAATTAGCTTTTGGATTACATAATCCATAAGCCTTTTTTCACAACGCCACCCCCTGGCGCAGGTCCCAGCCAGGAGGGCCGGCGAGTAGGCACAACACTCCAAGTAATCGCCAAGGGGGATGCGGCGATGCCAGATGTGGCGAGCATCGCAGAGGAGGAAGGCGACCGCCTGGAGACCACCAGAGAGTCAGGAATCGCAAAGGCAGTCATCGCCAGTGAAAGGAGGCCCCAGCCGGTCAAGGAGTGGCTCGAGAAGGAGATCGGCGGAAAGACATTCAAGCTGGGAAAAACCCTAGATGACGAAACGCGGGATCAGATCGCCAAGGTAATAGGTAGACATCTGGATGCGTTTGCGTGGTCCGGCTCAGACATGCCGGGGATTGATCCCGACCTCTTGTCCCATCGGTTGGCAATGGACCCCCAGGTCAAGCCAGTCCGTCAAAGAAGGAGGAAGTTCAACGAAGAAAGAAGGCAGGCGATTAGGGAGGAAGCACAGAAACTCCTATCCGCAGGCCACATCAAGGAAGTGCAGTATCCGGAATGGCTTGCTAATGTTGTGTTGGTAATGAAGAGCAACGGGAGATGGCGAATGTGCGTCGATTTCACAGATCTGAACAAGGCGTGTCCAAAGGATTCCTACCCTTTGCCCAGCATAGACGCCCTGGTAGACAATGCAGCGGGGTGCAAACTATTAAGTTTCCTGGATGCCTTCTCGGGGTACAACCAGATAAAGATGCACCCCATGGACGAGGAAAAAACTGCCTTCATGACGGAAAGGTCGTGCTATTGTTATAGGGTGATGCCCTTTGGGCTGAAGAACGCGGGAGCCACGTATCAGAGGCTAATGGATAAAGTGCTCGCGCCCATGCTAGGGAGGAACGTACAAGCTTATGTCGACGACATGGTCGTGACATCC
>Ga0123342_1005180_pt1 | contig 19211 bp, 8 predicted proteins | sample Turbeawhitnodule_FD_89960 | JGI IMG/M metagenome (GOLD analysis project Ga0123342, IMG submission 89960) | Root nodule microbial communities of legume samples collected from Mexico - Turtle bean Mexico white nodule | ecosystem: Host-associated > Plants > Roots > Nodule | place: Mexico: Nepantla... | reverse complement strand
GTTTTTCACTTAGTTTGAAAAACACTTTTCTTTTAAAAAGATTGAGAATGTCTATGCTTTGGATTCAATCAATGAGTGGATTACAATACTCAATCTACCCCAGATCCTATCTAAGACAGCTCACCAACAGCAAGCACAGTCTAGTCTTCAACATCCTTCAAAGGGTTTGGATTCTTCAAAGCTTGAACATCACTTGGTTCAACAGCTTCCACGCCTAAACATGCGCGCGTCATTCCGAAAGATCTTTATTTTCCTGGGAAAATTGGTCCGCACGGGGGAGAGCGGGTGTGATGGTACTTGAAGTTTTTCTCCAGGCTCTTAGCATATTCTGCTTCCCCTGGGCGTAAGAGCTTGAAACTGACCATGCCTTTGTTCGGGGGTCAAACCGATCGCCTAGTCGATCATCATTGATTATCCCGGTTCTGGACTCTACGATCTTCTCAACCGGGGCTTGCTCCGTTTGACCGGGGGCGTTGCTTAAGTTGGAGACTCTCTCTCCAATCTCTCTATCTTCGGAGTTGCCAAACGGATCAGATTTGGTTTTGCGGGCGATTTCTGCTACATGTCCGTCGGTCTTGGGGCGACTGACCTCATGAAAGGGGGCTCTCTCGATATACGGTGGTCCACTAGCGACCATGGACACCCCTCGCCTCGTTTTGAGGCTATTCTCGTAGCACCGCCTGGCCTCCTTCTGATCTAACTTGATCGTAATCACCTTCCCTGTTAGGTTCGGTAACTTCATCTTCATGTGCCTTATTGACGGCACCGCCCCTAACCTGTTTAGCGTTGGTCTACCCAACAACATATTATAAGCAGAGAAGGCGTTGACGACAAAGTACCTGATGCTCTTCGTACGTGACGCGGTGCAATCCGTGAAGGTGGTCCTTAACTCCAAGTATCCCCGCACCTCTACCTGGTCTCCTGTGAAACCGTAGAGACAGCCGTCTTAGGACCTTAGCATGTTGAGAGATAGTTGTAGCTTGTTGAAAGTCGTCCAGAACATTACGTCCGTCGAGCTTCCCTGATCTACTAGCACGCGGGGTACCTTCCTTCCTGTGGTTACCGCTGAGATCACCACTGAATCGTTGTCATAGGGTACAACGTCCTCTAGGTCGGCCTTGGTAAAGACCAGGTTTACGTCGAAGGCTTCGTCGGTTCTTGGTGCTTCTACCGACATCACCGTTCGCACGTATCTCCTTCGTTGAGAAGCGGTACAGCCTCCGCCTGAGAACCCTCCTACGATGGTGTGGACCTCACAATGTACGGGGACTTCGTGCCCCGGGCCGCCCCCTGTTGCCGCTGCGTCCTTGGTCCTTTGTTTCTCCAGCAGATAATCTCTTAGGAGACCGCTCTTCACCAGCTCATCTAGCTGGTGTCCCAGCGTTAAGCAATTGCGTATGGGTGGTTGTACGCTTGGTGAAACTCATACCATGCATTCTTGTTAGGCCCGAGCTTCTTGTCAGTCTTGGGAGGCACCTTTAGTCTCTCTGCTATGTTTGGGATAGCGATGAGATCTTTCAGCTCTACTATGAAGTCGTGCCTTGGCGGCACGTTATCTCTACCACGCCCCCTTGTATTGGGCCTTTGATAGGGTTGCTGCTTCACGGGGGCCGTCATCTTTGTCGTCGCCTCATGGACCCTTGGGGCTTGAGGGCGACCTGCTGCGCGTGGCCGCGTGGGGACCACGCATGTGTGCTTTTCACTAAGTTCCTCCTCTGTCGTGATGTGTGTCATCGTGCAGCGCTTTATCTCAGCAAAGGTCTTGGGGTGGTTCCGGATGAGTGATTCGCTGAAGGGTCCCAACACGATGCTCTTCCTAAACGCATGCACCATCATCTTTTCTTCTGTGAGGTTCAACCTCACCACATGTACCCCAAAACGGTAGAGGAACTCCTTCAAAGACTCTCCTTGATACTGTTTCACATAAAAGAGGTCGTAGGAAACAGACGGGGGGGGCTCGATTCGCGAGGTATTGCGCCTTGAACAACTTCGTGAGTTGCGAGAACGACGTTACATGGCCGTCAGGGAGGCTCATGAACCACTCCATCGCCGTTCCTGCCAAAGTGCTCATGAACAGCTTGCATCGCACCGCATCAGAACCCCCAACCAGCAGCATCTGTGTATGGAAGGCCGCAAGGTGGGCATCTGGGTCTTCCATACCGGTGAAGGTCACCTTGGGCCCCACAAGCGTGGCTGGTATCACTGCATCCACAGTCTATGTCGAGAACGGTGTTGGGAATTCTCTGGGTGATGTCACAGGCCCCTGATCTGCACCCTCACGCTCAGCCGTGTGAGTTTGCAGGTTTCTGCGCAGCTCCTCATTCATGGCCTGCGACGCTACCAAATCAGCTTGGATGCGTTCTTGGTTTGCTCTTGACATGGCCACTTCCTCCTGAAGGGCCCGCATCATCTCCATGATTTGTTGTAGGGTGAGGGCCTCACCCCCGTTTGGCGCAACAGGTCCTTGCCTCGTACTTCTCATCTCTTTGGATTTTTCTGGTTCTTGCAGGTGGGACAATGTTTTGTATCGTGCCCCACGGTGGGCGCCAAATGTTCCTTCCAGTTGACTCAAAATTCCTTCGTGCGTCTACGTCACACTCACGCTCAGAGTCCCTACGTTTTTGGTGTTCGCTGTCGTGGTTCTTGTAATGAACTCCTGAAACACAAAGACAATGGGCGCCCTAGCGGCCGTTTGCACTCTGACGCTCAAGTCAGTATTAGAGCTAGGAAACACCAAAAACTGTATACTCTTGCTACTGTGTGTGGTAATGGCGCAAGAGGATTCTTTTTTCTGGCCAAGCTGTTTAACTTACTATTTATAGACTGAAAACTAGGGTTTCCTATTTACCCGAAACGGGCCTTTCTGGTGGGCGGGCCCAACACTGTTGTTACCTTACTCTTAGGATAACCTAGCGCGTGGGGTCCCTAGTTGGAGTGCAACCTCTGATGGGATGACTGCCTGGATGCCTCCTCGTGCATCTGATCTCTAGGGTCACCCGCCTCTGGGAGTGCCCTAACTGTTCACGTACCATGCATGCAGCTCGCCCCTGATCGTGGCCCTTGCTGGCCATATCCTTTCAGTGGCTTCTATACTTCGTGTCACGCCTGAACACATCATCCACTCTGCACGCATGGCACTCGTGATCTAGGCTTCTCCCTTACTGATAACTGGCGTGTGATCTGGGATCCACTTTCGCGACCCATCTCTACTATCTGGAATTCCGATGTCTGACCTCTCCACACTGCTGAGTGGCAAGTCGGTGCATCCTGATGATCGATGTCTGACCACTCTCCGTTCCTTTGGCGCACGTGTTTTGCGAGGTACTGGCCTGCGCTGCTCGTGGGACCTGCTTATGTGGCGCCAACATTACTAGTGGTTTAGTCAACGCCCGGGGACTGGTCGGTACAATAACTAAATATTTTTGTATTAAAATTTTATTTTATTATTAATTTTATTAATTATTATTTCATTTTGTTAGAATATTTGTGTTAGTTAAATTTATGTAATAATTAATATATGTAAAAAAGATAAAATTGGAAAAATCATAGTGGTGAGCTAGCTTTCCCTAGCCTTCTCTTCATTTCAGATAAAGATGATATTTATTATTAATGGATATATCTTTCTCTTCTCTCCTGCACAAATCCTTGGATCCAAATGAATGATATACTCTAATTCCCTACCCGTGAACAATAAATCACTAGAAACAAACACTACAAGAAATAATGATGGTAGAGTCCCCATAAGAGCGACGCAAAGAGCAGAAGAGATATACGCTACATGGGGCTAGTCTGGGCTTAGCGTCCCAATAGAAATGGAAGTTATTTTTTTGGTGACTATGCATTAGAGACGGCCTCTAATAAAACACAAATTTACAAGGTAGTGTTGACTAAGCCTACATAAAGAAAATATATTATCTAACTCAACCTCATAAAACCGGTTTATAAGGTGAGGTTTACACCCACTTATATACTAATCTCTAGTCGATGTGGGATCTCCAACACACCCCCTCACACTGATGCTACCAACTTGTGTGTGAGACTGTATATTATGGGTGGTCGATAATGGTGATCGATAGCAGGTGGCCTGATAAGCCTGACAAAGAATCACTAGGATAGGCTCGAAATGGCTATGATACCATATTAAGAAGTGGACTTTAAGTCAAACTCAACCTTATAAAATCAGCTTATAAGGTGAGGTTTGCACCAACTTATATACTATGAAACTTAGCATTGCCGTCGAAGACACTACGTGAGAAAGCAAATGTGAGTAAATTGTCGTCATTGGGAACACTACCTGGGAAACAAATATTAGTGTCACCTAGACTTAAGTTAAATGTAATAAAATATTAACTTGCATTCACTTTGTGTCCCTCATTCTAGACGCTAACTTATTATTATTATTTTAATAATTTTTAACTTGTATCCACTTTATGTCTATATTCTACACTCAATATTATTTTGTCACTTAATTTTTTTCATTGCATCTACTTTGTGTCCCCATTCTAGTATTATTATTTTAATAATTTTTAGTGAGTTAACGGTCTCCATTGTGGACACAATATTTGACATTTAATTTTGTGTCCAACTTGAGTAGACTTCACCTTTACTAGTGACTTCTATTTTGTAGCTTCTGCTTTTTGTTGACAATTAAAATGAATTTTTCTTATAGTGAAACAAGCCCTAAACATGATAAAAAGTAAAATATTTTAATTTTCTTAAGTCTATTTAGATTAGAGAGGGATGTGTGAAAATTAAAAAAAAATAATTCAAATATATTTTATCCAACCACATTACAGCCAGATCCATAGAATAATAGTCTATTAATCGTTCAATTAATTTTATTTATTTATTTTAATTATTTCTAATTTACAATGTAATATTAATATACTAAGAATATTTTTTATTATTATTTTTATTCTCTTAATAATATTCTCTTAAATATATATTATGAATGTTTTAATAAAACTAATATTAGATCTTAATTTACATTACTAACTTGTAAGTTACTTGAACTAATAGAAAAATATTTAATAAAATGTTCTAAAGAGATTATTTTGTAAACTTTTAACTTATAAATTAAAAAGCTACCGTTTATAAATTAAAAATTACTTAACTTTGAACTTTATAAATTATAATTTATTTAGTTTTATTTCTTTATTATTTTTATATTTTAATTTTTAAAAATTTTGAATATTTATTTTAATGATGATATAATTTTTAGTATATATTGTATTTCTTAGTTCTTTTATGTAGTTCAATTTTTTATTTAAAATTAACATTACAAATTTAAATAACTAATATTTCATTACATATGAAAAATATATACAATATTTTAAAAAAAGTATTAAATTTTTTTAATACTTTTATTTATTTTTTAAAATATTTTTAATACAAATTATTTTTAAATATGAAATTATAATAATTTAATAATATATTTTTGTTTTAATTTTTTATTTATTTATATAAAAAAAACTTACATAATTACCTTTTTTACGCTATTTTATATTTTTTTAATTAGTTTATTAACTAATTTTATCAAAGATCTCTAATAAGCTAATGTATTATCTTAGAATTTATAAAGACTTATCAATAAGCAATTAACTTATAACTTATAATTTAACACCATAAAATAAATCCTAATTTTTTTCTTCTTTCACCCATATAAGGGAAACCTCCATTACAAAAATAATGATTTTAAGACTTAAATATTACAAGATCTTTCTATTTTAATATCTTAATCTTACATAATTAAAAAATTTAAAATATTAATATAAAACCAAGTTATAAGAATAAAAATATTTTGAATTAAAAATAATTATATCTACTAATTATTAAGTGTTTTTTTTTCTTTTTGTCTATTTGCAATGGTGGCTAACAAATTGTTTTTGTTGTTGTTGGCTAGTTGATGAGAATGGATATTTTGGTGTCTATTGAGATAGGTTCTCTTGGACATTGATACTTTATAGGGTTATTCAATACATATAATCTCATTTTTTAATAAGGTTGAGATCCTTAAAATATTTTTTTTTCTAAGGAGAAAAATATATTTACTAATACTTAAATATAAATTAATCATTTATTAAAAAGTAAACATTATAAAAAATATTACAAGTGATTTAACATAAGATCCCCGAAAACTAAATTAAAGTATTATAAAATGTTGATTCAATTACATTGCTGTTAAAAGTTTAGTATTAAAGTGTTTGTATATTATAGTTTGAAGGATAATATTTAAATAACATGGGTTTGGCATCACCCCACAATCAGGTTTTCTTCCTTGGCATGTCAGAAGAAATTTGCAGAGCAGTGTTCAGGAATCTATCCGGAAAGAATATGTGCTGGAGAAAATCTGAAATAAATCAAGATTTTTGCATGTAAAAAATAACTGTATATTTTAACCCTTTTAATTTTTAATTTTTAACTCATCTCATCATGAAAATAAAAATAAAATTCTTGAACTCTCTTTATATTTAATATTTTGTATTTGCAAATATATATTTATATTTTAAAATACTCACAACTATTAAACAATTTTAAATATGAAAAATTGAAAATTGAAAATTAATTTCACAAAATTACATTAATTATGTATAAGGGATTCTCTATACTTAACTCTTATTTTTATATGAAATTGTTTATATATGTTTTTAAGTCTTATTTGACATTATTAAAATATATATAACAAAGTTTTTAAATAAGATTAATGAGTAAATGATTTTGAAAAGTTTTCATATTTGAGAATGTAACACATTTTATATTAAAAATCTCAAATATCATGTGTTTCAACTATTTGTTATTGATTATAAACATTTTCGTATACTAGTACATTAATGATTAAGTTTAAAATTGTATCTACTAGAAAGTTTTTGAAGAATAGAGCACGTGCATTTTCCATATCAAAAATTGTTTGAAATATATTTTGTGAAAAGATACATCGGTTAAAATGTAATTATACTTTAATGTTCAAACTTTGTATTAACTTGCAAAGTATTTGAAATGGATTTACGGTAAAATATTTAAGAAAAGAAAGTCTTGATAATTCATAAAATATAAAAGATATTGTTTCACTGATACCAATTATTATGTTGATTATAATGTTCACTTATATTGATATTATTTCCTAAAAGATTATAAAGACACGTATAAAATTGATAGTCAAAGTTGTCTTATCAAGCGTTTAACGGAAAAACGATGAAGTCATGGAGCAAGATTAGTGCAAATGACGATTAGAGTGATATCAAGTTGTTGTGAACAAAAATATATAAAAAAAGAAAGAAGATTCTAAGTATAAACAAGTGTTACAATGCAATGAAGACTCGTATGTGAATCTTCCATATTAAGTAATTGATACAAAGAAGATGATGAACAATACACAAAAGGAAAAATTAAAGTCCAAAAGTGTCAAAGGTTCAATGTTCAATTTTATTCAGATAAAGAAAGTTTTGAATGAACAAAGATATGTTAAAGGCATGCATATTGCATCAAAATGAATGTTTCCTATTCAAGTGTTTATCATGAAGAAGCCAATGAATATTGTTGGAGAGAGAAGATTTGAGTACAAAAATAAATCAAGCTTCAATGTTTGACTTATTACAGATAAAGAAAGTATTTGAAGAGCAGTCAAATCGTTTAAAGAAAGCATCAGAGCTAAATTTTCATTTCATGTGTCTACTGCATTGAAGATCAACGTGGCAGATTTGATGAATATATTGAGTTAAGAAGATTAAAGTCACAATGTTCATATAAGGAATATAAAGAAAGAATTTGAAATGTCTTACATGTCAAGGATGTGTAAATATTAATCAGAGAAAAAATTTCTATATTGAGCGTCTAACGACAATATTGAAGAATGAAGAATGCAAAGCTTTAACAATCATATTCTGAATACTCTATAAAGAACCTTGAAGATGAAGAACACAACAAGGAATGTATATAGAACGAAACAAAATTTTGATATTTAGTTGTGTGTTAAAGTAGTGCTTATACAGTTTACATCTGTTTAGTAAAGCAATTTGTGAGATTGGGTTGTGTGCTTAACCTTTGTAAATTCTTCACACTGTGAAGTATACCCTTATAGCTTTCATTATTCTCTCAATAGAAAGGCTTCTTATATTGTTAAGAGATCTTAATCTGAGGGGGAGATTATGACAGATTGTCTAGAGAGGTAAATAATACTTTGTGTACCTGGAGAAGTAGATAATACTTTATGTACTTGGAGAGATAGAGATTACTTGGTAACCTAAAGAGGTGTAAGAATATTTGTGTACTTGGAGAGGTGAAGAATACTTAATGAAATGCTTTTGAGTGGGTTGCTTGAGATGACTATACGTAGACCTTGCTGTTGGTTGAACCAACATAAAATATTGTGTCTATTTCTCTCTTTCTCTATCCTTTATTTGTTAGACTTTGTGCTTGCTTTATTCTTTTTAGGTTTGCAAATTGAGTTTAGATTTCACTCAAACCCCTATTTTGGAACCAACTGTACCTTCATGTCTTCTTCTCCTAACCATTTATCATCACAAAATATAATGTCTCTACCTTTTCCTACTTTCCAAGTGTAACCTTTATCAACCCAATTGTGGTGTTATTGGCTTCACAAACTTTCTTTAAATTCCTCCACCAAATAGAGTCACCACTCCTAGTCTTTGTTTCATCTGGCAAACCTCTCCACCTCTATACCTGGCTTCTACAATTTCACTCCATGGAATACCCTTTTGGTTGTAGAGGGTCAATCTCCATTTCTTCAATAATATCTCATTAAAGCTTATCATATCCTTAATACCTAAAATTTGTCTCATCTAGGTGTGCTACTAGTTCTCTAGTCAACTCATACTCATCATTTCTTCCTTTTTGCTCACAAGAATCTACTTTGGATACTTTATAGTTTCCTTTCCACCTCACTTGGTATCTTGAAGAAAGATAGGAAGAAAATAGGTATAAATGTCATGCATTGAATTAATGAAACATATTCTATAAAACGATGAGAACTCATTTTTCTTCCAAGAGCTTAGCTTTTTCTCAACTTTATTAATTATTGGCCTCCACATAGCCTACATTCTTGGTTAGCCCTAGTGCGTATGTCTAAATATACATAAGATAATTTCAATACCTTACAGTTCAACACATATGCCATGCTCTCTACACTTTGGTCTCCACCCACACCATACCTATTTTTGCAAAAGTTAACCTTCAAGCCTGATGCAAGTTTGAAGATACCATAATGCTTTTGATCACCACCTCATTATTCATTGAAGTTTCTCCAAGAAAAAAAAATGTCATTTTAATATTGAAGCATGTTTACCTCAACTTTTCCATTTCTTACCTCGAAACCTTTGAAGAGTTGTTTTGTAGTTTTTCTCCCTTTTTAGATCACTCGATCCATCTGCCACCACCGTAAATAAGAATGCTCTCAAAGGATCAAATTGTCTCAATCTTCTTTGACGTTTGAATTCACTTGTCGAACTATCATTTACCAATATTGATGTGGCACTTGAACACACATTCTCTAATGCAAGTCACCTATTTTATTTTTTTAAATCTTAACCTCCGTGTATGTTAGATACTTCCCATAAACCAAGTCATATGTCTTTTCATACTTAACTTTGAAACTTATACAATATTTCTTTATCTTTTTAACTTTATTAATCACTGATAAGTGTCTAATTTCAGTAATATTTCATATTAAAATATAGGTACTTATAAGTATTAATTGCTAATTTATGAATTTATACATTTTTACATATTTTATGATCTTTATTTGAATAAGAGCATTTTATTTCTCAAATTTGGTGTTAATTTCAAGTTTTAAGGGAAGAATGGAGATGATTGGCCTAAAGAAGAATAATATAAGCTAAATGGAGAAAGCTGGAAGACCCATGAATGCATAAAAGCGCCAAAAAAACCCAACTTGCAATAGGGAATCTTGATCAAGTGAGTCCATTCTCGCTTGAGCGAGAGTGCTCCAATGGCGTTTTCGAAAATATATGTCTTTCTCGCTTGAGCGAGAATGCATCAGAAACATTGGACCATTTTATGTTTTAATCAACAAGCCCATTAGCGTGACGCAAGAAGTCACCTAACCCTAGCAAATTAGGTTAAATAGGGGGCTAGAGGCTCAACCCTAGTGTGCTAGATTTAGAGGAAAACACCATTGAGTGATTTGTAACCAATTGGGAGAATGGAAGGTGCTAGAAGTATGCATGGCTAATTCTACCCTTTGGGATTGGGAGTAATCTGTTCGAACTCTTATGTATTGAGGTGATATTTAAATATGATATAATATTTTGTTCTTGATTGATTATTGGTATTGTTGTTTTGCTTCTAAATACTTGTGACATGTTTGAGAATCTTAAATCTGACTGAAAAGTATTTTTAGAATTCTGACCTAAACAACAATATTTAACATATTTGAGTGCTAGGAATAGACTTGAAATGTTCGTTGCTATTAACGTCTAAGCGTGATTATAAGTTGTTTTTATAAATATGCGAGTAATCGGTATTAGGAAACATTCCTAATAATTTTATATGCGAGGAATCGATATAAATGACTTTTCTACGGGCATCGATTTCAATCAAAGAACATAATGTTAACATGCTAATCAAAATACATAAGAATGAGAAAAGATGAAACCTAGTCCCTAATTTTCCAAATTGAAGCAACCAATTCTTTGTCTGTTTTCTCATTGATCATAGCCAACATAACCACTTTCAACACATTTTTTATTGTTTTGTTTTATATTTAGTGAATATTATAATTCAAATGTTCCTTGTGGGATCGATATCCGTCCTTAGGGATAAATTATTACTTCTGACAACACGGTACATTTGTCATAAAAAGTCATCAATCACCTCGTTTACTCTCATCACGCTCATGAGAAGGTTCCAATATTTTAAGAAAACACTCCATTTACTCAAAATGAAGTTTGTGAGGACCATTTTTTATTCTTTTAGCTAGTAACTTTAATATCACCTTCTACGTATAGCCAACCAATAAAATTGGCTTAAAATCTCCAAAACCTTATATGTGTTTTTCACCTTAGTTATCAGAGTTATGAATGATGATTCAAAAACTTCATAAAATCATCTCTTAAAAGCATTCAGCATGAGTGCAAAAAAAATCATTTACGATATTTAATATACATCGATTTCACTGTCAAACGTTGTCCATCGAATTGCGGTAGCATTTTTTAAATTAAAATAGGTAAATAGACAATGGTTCCTTATACAACCGTTGTATATTCAAATTACATAAGGAATAAATGACGATTGTGAGGTGGAACCGTCGTCTATCAGTGCTCAGCGGTTTTACTAAAATTGCTATATATTCCAATACCCTTAGGTATAAACGACGATTTTACCTAAGAATCGTCGTCTATACCTCTGTTATTTACCCTAATTCGAAGTGCGGCACTACATTTTCGTTATTAACATTTTCAAATTTTCTTCTTCACGACTTCAACATCTCTTTGCATTATTTCTTTGTAGCTTCTTCCTTCACACTCATTGTTGTTTCTATCCTTGCTCATTGCCCATCCATTCGATTCATTGATCAAGGTTCTCATTGCCTTCGTTCTCTCACTGTTCCACCACCACGCCCTTCTTTTCATTGTTTTGACATTTTTACCCTTCACCATCGTTACTATTGTAGGTTGGTTTTTTAATTTTTTTAAATATTTTTTATTTGTTTTTTAAATATTTTTTATTTGTTTTTTAAATATTTTTTATTTGTTTTTTTAGTATTTATTTTCATTTTTATATTTTAGTATTTATTATAATTTTTATATTTTAGTATTTATGTTAATTTGTATCTATTATTAATTTATATTATGTTAATTGTTAGGTTAGAATAGAATTATTAATTTGTTAGATTGTAATTAAAGTAATATTATTTAGTATTTATAATTAATTTAATTATTTTTAATTATATTGTGTAATTAGATTATAAATAATTTGGAGCACAAAGGAGAGTTGTGCAACTCCTACAACGTCAGGGGATGTCATTGGTCAAATAAGACAATGTGAGTTACTTATAGAGGGTTACATCTTTCCTCAGGTTGTGGCCATTGAAAAAGTCTTTGAAGAGGTCACTACCTTACATAACGTGCTTATCCCCTTGGTGTGTTGAAGGTGACAGTGGACAAAGTATGAGTTGTTAATGCTCGTGTTCCACTACCTACAGATGAGGTAACTACTATGGTCGAGGCAATTCAGACATTCATAGCCTAACCTAGACAAGTCGTTCGAATTATTCCATAACCCCCGGTAAGAAGTTAATTTCATTATATTAATTTATATTTATGTATTATATCTAATTTAATACAAATGTTTCATTATTTTGTATAAACTTCATCGGAAAACAAGTTCGCAAAAGAAGCTTATGGTTTCCATTGACGATCCTATAGCTTCTTTATTATCAACTATTAAGGCTATTGGTACAAACCCACTCGAGGTTCTGTGAGATGATACTTTTTTTGGAAGAAACACCGACATCCCCTTGTACATATACATGTCAGATGCGTTAGAATTTACAGCTCGAAACAAGGACCTCAATATAACCATCGTTCAATTTTTTATGATGTAAGTATCTTTCACCTATATTTCAAATTACTTTATGTTAAATTATAATTGATTATGCTTTAACTAATAACTTGTAGGTATTTTTCTGGAGTTTCTATTAATGACGGGAATCAAGATGTTTATAAATTCTTGGATCCCTATTTCAATAATCCAATTTGAGCAAAGAAAGTCGAAACTAAGTCATACATCACCAACACTTTGATTGAAGAGGAAAAACAAATTTCTCTTTGCCCTTATATTAATGAGTAAGTTCAATTAAAAGTCGTCAAACATTAGTATTTCATGTTTACTAACTATTTTCATAGATGATGTAGGGATCACTGGCAGTTACTTGTGTTATCCGTAGTTGATAACATTGTTGTGTGATTTTGTTTATTGCACAAGAAGTCATCCACACATTTGAAGCAAATAGTTGATGTGTAATTACATTATAAACTTACCTGCGTATAATACTTAAACATCTATTAACAAGGTTTTTTCTATTAATCAGGGTATGGCGTGGATATAGCATACTCAGAAGTCGACCCATGCAAATTATCAAAAGTTGACATGGTTGAACCTAAAGGTTTGTAATTTTTGTCTTCCTCTTTTCATTGTTTATCAAAATATCAATATTAAATTTTAATTTATATTGAATTGTAGTGTAATAAACAACCGGGAGACTATGAGTGTGGCTACTATGTTATGCAATAGATGGTTACCATTGTAAGACTAGAGATTTGAAAAGTTTGAGAGCAGGTAATAATATTTAAATTATTCTTTATAATAAAAGTATATGTATCTTAACACTAATTTGAACTTTATTTTGTAATGCAGTTTTTTATGGATGAGCAACCACTTCCTTTGGACCACATATTTCGTTAATTATTGTAACTCTAGGATAGCTAATGAATAGTATAGGAATTAGATAGATAAGAGTATGTATTAATATTTGTAATACATTTTATCAATATATATAATTTGCATCTTTGAATGAATGTGTTTGAATTTAAGTATTTGACTGGGTTTTTAAATGAACAGATTAATTAAGAAGGGAAAACGCATAAAACAAAATGAACTAAAAAAAACAACCATAATAGATAGTGATTATGCTCATAACCACTGTTTATACCTCTCTAGGAAGGGGTATAGACGACGATTTTGTATAAAAACCGTCATCTATACCTCGACCATTTAAAATTTTAAGTGGTCTTAGAAAAGGTATAGACGTCGATTTTGTACAAAACCATCATCTATACCTTTTCCTAGGACTGTGTATATCTATATTTGATTTTTGTTATATACTGCGGTTGTGAAAAAAAACTCCGTCTAGATATGATTTATAAACGCCAGTTTTAAAACCGCTATCTATACTTTCAAAGATATAAAATACATGTTGATAGACTGCTATGGTAAAATCGTTATTTAAGAGTTTTTCTCCACTAGTGCAGGACATTTAAAGAACTTGAAATCGTGTTCTCAGGACTTTGAGGCTCCTATATTGCTGCTTTAACCTTTCCTCGTTGAAAGGTATTATCAACTGTCTTATCTTCCTTCCATATTTCTTTAGAATTTACCCCATCTAATTTTGGCCTCTACTCTTGCCGAGATTTGTTTTGGAAAAAATTATATATCGCATCCTTCACCTTCACTGACTTTTCTACTCATTGCTCCCCTACATTCACATTCATCAACTTCTTCAGCCTCCCTTGCCAATTTATGTTCCTAAGAAATAGTTTCGAGTTTTTATCACCATCCACAGTCTATTTGTTTCTAGATTTTTGTCTCCAAAGAGATTCTCAGTGCATAGCCACGTGGGACAATTTGTCCTGTGACTCCTTTTTCTTCATGTATTCATCCTCAAACAAAACCTCTTCCTCCCCCTTCTTATCCATCTCATTTAGTTCATAATTTACTTCCTTGTACCTCCTCTCAACATCACCAAAACACTATTTGTTCCATGTTTTGATTTTCCCCTTAAAGTTTTGAATTTCTTTTTAAGGGCATAGGCTCCCATCCCACTATATTTTTTCCCATTCCTCCTTTACAAGATCTCCAAAACCTTTATCATTGGACACTGATAACAGAAATTTCTTTGGAACACCTATTTTATGCTTCCTTTCCAACAATCTAACCAACCCTTAGTATTCTATCAACATGAAAGAGCTTATATGCTATGAAGAGATGATTGGATACCCAGATGCACCCTTTGCAAAGTTCTCAATAGCTTGAACGTAAGCTTTGCTTCCTTCCTTCCACCATGTGGAGTTTGGTTACAGCAATATCACATGGGGGAGGTACTACCTAAGCCATGCATGTTACAAAATCCCAGTACACCTGATAACATTATTATGCCTATGTAAGGATAAAAGGCTAAAAGGCAAGTCATTGCATGCATTAGATTGGAATGATTTGAAGATATACTTGTCTCAACCAAGCACGCGTAACGTGGAGATTGCTAACTTTACAATATGTGCAAGAATCCTGTTCCATGAACAAGTATGTTGAGATAGCGTATTGGTTATTATCCGATTAGTATGGTACGAATATGTTGCAAAAGTTTACTCATCTTCTGATGATAAATTGAAAGAATAATATTATAGGAGCATAAACATCATTTTAGATATGCGCCTTTTTCATAATCTATTTATTGTAGGCGTGATTCTAAACAACATTTGTGAAGTCAGTTATCTCTGCTGAGTTTTACGAACCAAAAATAAGAATGCTTTACTACTCATCATTGAGTATCATATATTCAATTCCAAAGTTTAGGCGTTCATTTTACAAGCGATGTAGATAAAGCTCACCTTTTGATAGTGTTTAAGCCATGACAGTAATATATAGAAGGCTCTGAAACAATTGAGGACAATATGCACAAAACCTCTTTAAACTTTGGTTACTCTCATTTTATAAACGTAACTTTTTTTCATTGATGTTGCAATTTTTATTTTACTTTTGTACCCAAACCAGTTTGTGATATATGTCTTAATGTTATATTTAACAAAACCAATCCTTGGATAAATAGTTCATTTTCCACAATGAAGACGAAATTTGCCACCAGAAATACTACTCCTTACGACTATGATAGTTCTCATAATGACAGATTGGATACACACTGATAGATAGATCAGGAAATGAAGTAAAACGGAAAACCTAACTAGTATTTTAGAAGGAAAACCTAAACTTACAAAAGATATCACAATGCTTGCATAAGCTTTTGGAAGGTTCTTATAATTAGTATGCTAAAGATTCTTTTTTTTTTCTTTTTTGAGGATGCAATAGGCAACTGTTCTTTGTATGTACATACTAAAGACATTTATGACATTCTTAATGTCAAATGACCGCCAATCAAACCAAGGCTATGATACTTCCTTCCGCCTGTATGCAAGAATCTGAAACAGAAGAAAAATGTGTGAAATTAAGTTGTTACCTAAAATAATATTAGGGGAAAACCACCTTATACTCACCAAATGCCCCATCTTGGATATGCATTTGGATCTAAGCCCTGCCAGAGTCTCATGTCCTTGTAAAACTTCTAGTTCATCTTTGTTTGGCTCTATAACCAGAGTTGATAGCTCATCAAATATTAGGGCTGAATTCTCATCAGCTGACTTGTCCCGATTTGTACTGTGGCATCCTTTGACTGCCAGTATCTCGATTCCTTCAACTGGAAAAGGAGTTTGACGAGCAACATACTATGTATAATACATAAAAATGTAAGACAATCATCATAAAGGAAGAAAACTAACACTGGCTCATTAACAGAAGCATACTATGCAATCATTTTTATTTTTTATCGACGCAGGACAGAGAATAACACAGTTTATATTTTAACAGAACATCTTTTGCAACTTCAACTGACAAAGGAGCAAATAACCAAATCAGGTACTGATTTCACAATCATGGTGTAACACAGTACTAGGCCTTCTGGTGGAGGCCTAAACAAACTTAAGATCAAATAAAACAAGAACTGCAACTGCCAGATACAATTGATCAAAGACAACAGGATCTTACTTCGTAAAGGTGCTCCACAGACAAAGTTGGTCGACAGCAAAGGTAAGGTTGCGGCAAACTTGGTGTACTTTGATGATCAAGAGAAACAAGAATGAGACGGACATCAAACTGTGAAAAAAATATAGCATCTTTATATTCAATTGAACTGAAATAAGAATAGAAGCATTCAATAGTAACATCTGTCACCTATTAGAGGAGGGGAGAGGGTAAGAGCCTATACCTCATCAGTGTTTTCATCCAAGCTTCGGAGATGGTCAACAAACTTAGACAATCGACTACTGCGAGAACTTTTGCTATTGCTACCACCACCACCTCCATGCCGAGTGTGACTTCTAAAACCACCCCTTCCCCAAGTAAGCTTTCTAGGTTTTGACACCTGCCTTGAAATTCCACGATTTTCTCTGCTTATGTCCATGTCACTATCATTACCTCCATCTGGACTTGCCATGGATGATGAGGGTTGAGATGGGCGAACTCTAGCCCATCTCTTTCGCCTTTTCTGCCTGTGTTCTGTACTTCGTTCATCGGCTGAAGATGAATCCTTTTCATTATTGTCATTTTCCTCCTCATTATCTTCCGATCCTTCAATTGCTTGTGTTTGTCTCCTAGAATGAATGTTTCGTTGATTACGCTGTGATCTTGTTAGAAATACTCCTGGCGTATCTTTGCGTCTCTTAACAAGTGCTTCTGATTGCCGTTGAACAACTTTTGCTATTGAAGCTTGAATCTGCCAGAAAAACTAGAATGCTGAGATTTGACAATTGAGATAATATTGACAGACCAATGATAAGATTTAAAATCAACAAGGCACAAGCTTAAACCTTAGCAATTAATAAATGTTCCTTGATAAGATATATATTTAGGAGTTTATATGTCTGGGCTTGTGGCAGCCATACAGATTGTCAATCACTCAACATCAATTAGTAAAAGTGTTGCGATTTATCACTAGTGTATTTTACACACATTTGAATGTTCAAATTATGCTTCACTTAAATTTGTTTAATCAATAAATATTCACCTGCTTATTGCGGTTCTTCTCCTCTTCACGAAATTCAAGCTCCTGCAATGGGATAGTGAATGGTATCATTAGTTGAATTCTGTGAAAGCTTTACCTATATGTAAACACAATGACAATGATGTGATAAACTGGTCAACTTATACCTCCTCTTCATACTTCTCAATATCTGGATATAAAGCAGCAATGAGGGCATCGTAATTTGGATCATCCCTCAACGAACGGCGACTGGCACAATGAGTGCGGCAGGCTGGGCATTCATTATTCCTAAGACAATACATAAATGATGAATGTGGCTACAGAGAGTATAACGTGTTTTTCTGATGAGCCCCATAAAGGAATTAGCCAGAAATTATCGGCAGCTTATTACATAAATAAATAAAACGCCTGGAATGGATTCATGGAGCCTACCCCAGTCGCATCGATTTGTCAATGCATTCCCGGCAAAAACGGTGCAAGCATTCCATGACAGTTCTTGTCTTCTTGATAATGCCTGTTCAAGCAGTAGTTAGTTCTTCAGCAAACAAGATATGCTACCTAGCTATCATTCAAGCATGAAGTGAGCTTTAAGTTTCAAAAACACTTTTCATAATGAAATCTGGAACTACAAGTGCCCAAATCAATAGCCAATCATAACATGGTTAACTTGAAAAAAACACATCTAGTGCATGTAAAAAAACACATCCAGTGCAAGTACAATGTATAAAGTATTTGATATTTTCAATCAATTTGAGATTTCTTTTATCTTGATAGTTTTTCCTTTCAAGCAAAGCACTTTACACAGCAACACATGCTTCAAGGAATTACCAAATCAGTGTACAACTAAGAGCTCAAAGAATCACTTACAAAGTAGAGCTGTGAAACTTGTATGTATAAACTTAACACTGCAAGACAGGTCTAGGAATTGTAAAATCAGGTTAGTTTCCTAGTTTTCCTCTTTAAGTTAGTTTCCTTATGATGATGCATTCAATTTAAAGCCTTTGAGGTGTAATTGTTTGGCCATGTAATGAATAATATCTTTTGATTTATCATCAAATCTCTCCTTACTTTAATTATTCTATCAAGCATCTCATATAACTTGATGTGGAACTTCGACTTTTCATATACCCAAGTCTTCATCACAACACAACCCTTGTGTGTTGGCATCCCACAGACTGCACTCCACAAAACTCCATGCAGCTTTTCGGGTCAGCCCCTTTGTAAGTAACCATTTCTATTGGGAAAAACCCAAGTCTCACATCAATGGAAATAGTCAAAATACAATATAAGAGTGGAAACAATTATCAATTACGAGTCGATATTAGGATTAAACTACTTCATACGATGATATCATAGTCTATCCTAGATTCATTTAAAGGGTCACTCACCATGTTATTCACATAGCAAGTCTAATAGTGTCGGACACGAGGATATGTATTATGTATTGGTTAAAATACAATATATATATATTGGAAAGAAATAGATGAAATATATTTTTGAGATATCTTACAAATGTGATTACAGACTCTATTTATAGACTGTTTTACAACCTAATTAAAGAAAGAAATAATAGGCAATGAAAGCCAGAAATAATGAGTGTTTAAAGCTGTACAAATCAAATAAAATCAAATCACTAACAAATCTGTCC
>Ga0123342_1005179_pt1 | contig 19212 bp, 12 predicted proteins | sample Turbeawhitnodule_FD_89960 | JGI IMG/M metagenome (GOLD analysis project Ga0123342, IMG submission 89960) | Root nodule microbial communities of legume samples collected from Mexico - Turtle bean Mexico white nodule | ecosystem: Host-associated > Plants > Roots > Nodule | place: Mexico: Nepantla... | reverse complement strand
CCACTCTCAACGACATCCCATAACTCATGATAATCAAACAAAACTCTCATTTGCACACACCACCGATTGTAATTTTTTCCATTAAGGATAGAGACTGATAATTGGGTAGAGTTCATGATAACAGACTAGCTCTTGATACCATTTATTAAAGAGTCTTGGCGTGCAAAATTTCCTTTAGAGCTTGTTGATACAGATGTTTGTGACCCGATGAACATATATCAAATCTTATACCAACAACATCTCTCTTATGCAAAAACATCCAAAGAGAAGAAGAAAATAATTTGAATCCTTAATTAGTAAAGAAATTGAGTCCTTACTTACGTGGATAAAAAATCTAATCCACTCGACTTGAATTATATTGTTTTATCTATTTAAAATCTCTATTAAAATGCCATGTATTACAATTTCGAAAATTAAAATATTTTTTATTTTATTTTTAAAGTTAAATTCAAATGTACTAATTTTAAGAATTAAAATATCTATTATAGTTTTCATGTTGAGAAAATTTATTGGTAAAAGAAATATTTTTTTAAGCATTTTTTATTTTTTGTTCAAACAAGTTTTGTTTGGGTTTAAAAAGGTGAAAGAATTGAAGAAAGGAAAGAAAATAAGCATAAAATATGGCTTGTTGGTGCCAACTACATTATTATTAACATAAAAAACAGCAACAAACATACTATTTTCACGTGCTTAAGTTTAACCCTTTTACGTTTTTACATTAAGAATGTTAAAAATACTATCACAGTTTCATGTACAATTTGGTGTCGTAATACTTATGTCACATCATCGTGTTAAAATAAATAATTATTTTATCAATTATGAACATTGTCCAAATAACTCATAAAAACATTTAGTGAACGTTTGAATAAAATTGAAAGAACAAAGAATATGTAAGTATTGATAATACTATACGATATATTTATATGCTTATTTAATTATAAATAATATATTTCACGTGGTGTAATTAAGTACATTTAAAAGAATGTTAAGGACATATTTTAATTGACTAAAAGTGTAAAAAATTATAAATTTAAAAACTAATGTATGATATCTCTTATTTACTATACATAATTTTTTTTATAATATAAATGGTGCAAATATTACGAGTTTTAAAATTTATCTCTTAATAACTAATTCGGAATGAAACTCAAATTAAAATGAAAAATCTTTTTATAATGTCTTTCTGTAGAAGTTATTCTTTTTTATGGTAAAAGATGATCGTTTTTCTAACAAGACTTTTCTTTAAAAGTTATAAAATAGTTTCTTGAACGAGAGGTAAACAAACGTATCGTTAAGAAGTTTTCCTTTTTGGGATAGAAAATGTTTAAGAATGATAGTGTTTGTTATTAAATTCAAAATATTGGTGAACGAGACCAATCAATCGAAAAGTGGTTCAAAAACGTGAAAAAACTACGTTTTTCAAAGCCGGCAACTAAATAATTTGTTTGGTTTGACCTTTTTATTGTGTTGAAAGCTTTGAAAGTGAAAGCTTTTGCGTTTTGAGTTTGGCATCAATCTAAAATGTCATCTAAAGTTCACTTCACACTATCTTATTTTTTGTAGAAAAACTTCTAAGAGCAAGTAAAAGGACATCCACATTTTATGCATACAAGTTCTTTTGATGAGAGAGATTTTTTTTTAAATACTTTTTTAATTTATGTATAAGTTAATTTTAGTTTATATATTAGAATTCAATTTTTTTTCTCTCTCTTATAAAGAGTAACAAAAGAAACTAATCCAAACATATTTAAGTTAAATAAATAAGCAAATTTGAATCCTTTTAAAAAAATATATATATAAGAAATAATAGTTTTTGTTCTCCTATAATTTTGGTAGGTTTTGAAGATAACTTTATTTGTTTATGTTCGAGATTTTACTTCAAGTTAATTTTTTAAGATCTTTAACACATTTTTTTCATTAATTCACTAATATTTATGAAGTCCTTAGAATAAAATTGACTCAAATACCATCTTAAAAATTATTTAAATTTAACCTAATTTTATAAAATAAAATTGAAATAAGATTTGTATTTACTTATATAACCTTATTTTGAGTTGACTTAGAATCTTTAACAATGAATCTTATTTTTATTAAAATATGAATTTATGGTATAATTTGAGGAGAAAGAAGATCTCTTTTCTATTAGTCATGGCAAAGATGCAATTGGTGTAACAAGTTTCTTGAGTATGAATATGAAGTTTAAAATAATGAGTAGGTATATATCCTTTATATTTGATTGACTATAAAAATATCTTTTAAACATGAATAGGAAGTAAAATGTAACTTTTTCAAAAGAAGACAACTCCATAAGACAAGACAAAGAATTCACAAAGCTTGTTCAACATTTTCGTAGTTGAAGAAGTAATTGACCATTAGAACATTGGTGATAATGGTAGTAGTTCTCGTCATGTTATTCTCTTGTTTTTTTCTAAATGAAATTAGAGTAAAAATTATACGTAACATATTACTAATATTTTCTTAACATGTGCATGTACCTATAGGTCTGATATAAACCTTGTTTAAAACAAAAGTTGAATTAAGGACCACACTTTTGCATCCTTTTTATTTGATTAGAGTGATGATGTTAGTATGATGGATAGTAGGTAAAGTTCTCAATTTGCATGAGATTACAAGTTAAACTAAAATGTATTCAGACGTAAATTTCACATATTTTTTAAGATATTAAGATATTCTTCATTTTAATATATTATTGGAAAGAGAATATATTTTTCTTATCTATAAATAATAAATTAAATACATTATTGTATTTAAGAGATGTTTCACCGATGAAGGCCAATTGAGTTACGTCACTTGACATCATTGACCGACCGACCAGGTGATCAATCATATTAAAAAACAATTAACAATAAATGACAAGTAAAGAAACATTTTATAAATAAGGGTAATCTTCCTAACAAATCCAAGTGATACCCCGAAAAATTAGCTAACATTGAATTATTAAAGATATACGCTATGATCCATGAATCAAATGATACATTACTAAACACTATAAATAAGTCTTATACAAAATACGCTTTTATCTATATATATACTTTTAATACATAGTAATTACTTGATCGTTGAATAATCTTTTACAAGTTTACTCATGATCGAACACTAAAGAGCTAAGGAGTTGAAGGGTGGAAGCCTGAGTGGAAGAGCTGAAGAAATGAAGTAGGAAAAAATGAACGATCGAACGTGAGGGAGCGACTACTGGAAGAGTGACCGACACCAACAACAATTATAACAGCAATCTCAGTTACTATCTAAACCCACTTTATTTATACAATCCTTGTACAAAAACTAATTCGCATTGTGCCTACAGACCTCGCAACAAGGATCTTATATCATATCCTTCAAAAGAGTGACTGTTCTACTAATATACCATCCACAATAACGTGGAGAACTAAAACTCTGAATCATTCACTAGGAAAATAGTGTCTTTCAAAAAATTGATACAGAATTTACAGCAGAATTACTGCATTCCAGCCAACTATACATTTAACCTTTGTAAGACTTGCAAGCCTATCCCACACTGCAAGATAGAACATATTTATATTAACTTTGATATTTATTTCTAAAGATCAAAGTAGATATACATTGTTTTTATGGCGTTATCTATCGCTGTCATATTTTCTGTATATTCCCAGATGCCCCTTGAAATCTACAACAGTTGAGCTTCATGATTCAAGACCCATCGAGAAGTCAAGAACAGTGTTGCAGAAAGTACGCATTAATTAATACAATTAAAATAGAGTTAATATTAATGTACGCATTTTCAGATTGACATGTTGAAAACTGTGAGGGAGGTTGAAAAAGCTTCATATTCACATTTCAGTGTTTCCAACAATTAATGCTTACTGTGTCATGACAAGTTATTGCATTACACTTGTAACATGTCTTTCCTTTTATGTAATGTGTACTATATATATAGATGCATGATATGGCCATTTTGGGACATTACATTAGACAACAGCATTGTGTTTGTGTTGTGTCTAACTGTTTGATCAAGCTTTCAAATCTCTCTCTCTCTCTCATAATTCCATCTCCAATGGAATTGGGAAGCATAATTCACTTCCTTCAGGATAAGACCATTTTAGTCACTGGTGCCACCGGTTTTCTTGCAAAAAGTCTCTCTCAATCTCTGTCTCTTTCTGTTACTCCTTCTAAGCTTGCTTATTATGCTTCTTCTACTGATACTAATACTGATACTGATACTAAGCTATATGTCTGTGTGTTTCCTTGCATGATTATGTAGTTTTTGTGGAAAAAATATTGAGGGTTCAACCAAATGTGAAGAAACTTTATCTGCTTTTGAGAGTTAAAGATACTGCATCCGCTACTCAACGCTTAGAAAACGAGGTGAATGTACAAATATATTAATTATAACTTTCTTTAACTTATACCATAAGCTCTCCAATGTATTTAAATGTCTTGCAACTCTCAAGTGCCACACCCTATTGATGATTCCTTGTAGATCTTAGGGAAGGACTTGTTTAGATTGCTGAAGGAAAAACTGGGTACAAGATTCAATTCCTTTGTCTCAGAAAAGCTCACTGTGGTACCTGGAGACATTTCTCATGAGGACTTGAATTTGAAGAACTCCATTCTGTGGGAAGAAATTTGCAACCAAACAGACGTTATAGTTAATGTAGCTGCATCAACTAAGTTCGATGAAAGGTAATGTTCAAGGTGATACAATTTTTTGGAATAAACAGTATATATATTTTGAGTTTTTATAGTAAACAATTGGTGCACGTATGATAAAGTTTTTAACTGTTGCAATCATTTTAAAAACCATATCTATCGAATTTTCTGATAGATTATTATTAGTATAAAGCTTTTTTTCAAATTAAACTCTAATTTTAAAATACGAGTATATGTGTAAATCATAGTTAATCTCTGTGGTTGATGAAATTTTATAAATATTTTTTCTCTTCTCATCAAATATTCAGATACGATGTTGCATTGGGTATAAATACATTAGGAGTTAAGCATGTGATGAGCTTTGCCAAAAAATGTGTAAAGCTGAAGGTGCTTGTCCACGTATCAACAGGTTAGTATGTCTGCATCATGCCCATGATGATGCAGACTTTATATCTGAATGATAGCGAATCAAATCTTGCCTTCAATCTTCCAAGCTGTTGCAGTTTGTACTATATCTTTCATTCATCATGAAACTAATGCTTATGAAATATACAAAAATCATTCTTTAAAACCACTGTCCATGGAAAATTCCCAAGAATTTCTTTGTTGTCATATGTTGCAGCTTATGTATGTGGAGAAAAAGGAGGACTCGTACTAGAGGATCCACATCAGTTTGGTGTGTCACTGAATGGAGCAACTGGACTAGACATTGATATGGAAAAGAAGATGGTAGATGAGAAATTGAATGAGCTGAGAGAGGAGGGAGCCACAGAACATGATATTGAATTGGCCATGAAGGACTTGGGAACTAAAAGGTTTGTTCCAATTCTACTACTTCCACTTTAATGACACCACCTTCTTTTTGTTGAACAATTTAAATAGGAATATGTTTCTTTAACACTAAAATATTAATTTATTGAGATGTGAAAGGTATGTTTTTACTGTTGATTCACCCATTTAAATAACCTCCATAAGTTTATCTATAATTTCTTCTGCATATCATGTAACATTTTCTTTTTTTTACAATTACCATGATGGTTGTTTCATGAATAATTATCAGAGCAAGGATGTATGGATGGCCAAACACGTACGTCTTTACAAAGGCAATGGGAGAAATGATGGTAGGAACAACAAAGGGAAACATGAATGTAGTAATTGTACGTCCCACAATCGTTACTAGTACTTACAGAGAACCTTTCCCTGGTTGGATAGAAGGTTTAAGGTAAATATATAATCAAATCTCATACATATATATGGAAGTGGTATCAAGAAATGGAAACACTTCATAGTAACCAAAATTTTCTTACTAATGGGGAGTTTTTGACAGAACCATAGACAGCTTGGTTGTTGCTTATGGTAGAGGAAAGATAACTTGCTTCCTTGGTGATATTAAGGCTGTTTTTGACTTGGTAAGTCAGTAACCAAATCCTTTCTTTTTTTATTGGTTTTGTGAAACCTTTCCTCTAGTTCTTTTCAAAAAAGTTAATATACTAATGTTGATGAGTTTGGAATCACTGTTTTTAGTGAAAAAACGTTGTACGTGACAAATGTTTTGTTCAAATAACCAATGAAACAGATACCAGCAGACATGGTGGTGAATGCAATCATGGTGAGCATGGTGGCTCATGCAAATCAACCTAGTGACATCATATATCATGTGGGTTCTTCTGTTGCAAATCCAGTTAGGTACCTTAATATTCGAGAGTACGGGGAAAGATATTTCATGAAAAAACCTTGGATAAACAAGGATGGAACAGCTGTGAAGGTTGGAAAAATTACCATAATGAGCAGCATTGCTAGCTTCCATAAATATATGTACATTCGTTATCAGCTTCCCTTGAAGGTTATTACTTCAAATCCTTAATTTCTATAATTCACGTACCTTGTGATTTTCATACAATCGCTTCTCACAAGTAACCACATCATGTGAATTTACAAGAGCTTAGCAAAAGAAGGATCTGATAAATATTGTTTGCATTTGATAGGGACTAGAGCTGGTGAATGCAGCTTCGTGCCATTATTTTCAGGAAACGTGTCTGGACTTGAATAGGAAGATCCGCAGTATCATGCGATTGGTTGACCTTTACAAGTCTTACTTGTTCTTCAATGGGGTGTAAGTTAATTATTAGCAGCACACAATGGATAGGATGATGAAAAACTTGTTTGATAGTAATTGGTATATATGATTAACTCGTGAGAATGCATGTTTTGTACACAGATTTGATGATATGAATACAGAAAAGTTATTATATAAGGCAAGAGAAGGTGGAGTGGAGACGGAATTGTTTTACTTTGACCCTAAAGTGATTGATTGGGAAGACTATTTCATGAATATCCATTTTCCTGGAATCATAAAGTATGCTTTCAAGTGATGCGTAAATAGGTGGTTGCAGTGCCCATTTTAGAGTTTATCATATGAAGCTTGAATTTGTTGCATTCAAATTAGTGCTGGCGAGTTTAGAAGTGTTTATGAGTGGATTAGAAAAGGAGATGGGTTTATCAAGGGGATCAAATATGCTGGTTTCTGTGTTTCCCTTTTCTGTAGTAAAAGAATAATAACAACAACGATGTACCAAAATTTCCTTCAACACCAGGTACTGATTAAGCCACTAAAATTTTTAAATAGAGAAAATTGTAGAAATTTCTAGCAAGCTTTATCAAAAGGAACTCTTTAATTTATTAAAGAATTTTGATGATTAAATTCATAATGCAAACTCTCGTCGTAAATAAAAGTATTAAATGAAGAGTGAACAAAACAGAGATCTTTGAAAGTGGCAACAATTCCAGACATAGAACACATTTAAAACGTAAACCCAGAAAATACATTACAAATGTTCGGAATCGACGAAGTATTAAAACCAAATTCTGAGTTTTTTACCTTTTCTAAAAAAAACAGAAAATGAAGGAAAAATCTTCAAATTAATTGCAAAAGCTAATATTTTACAAATCAATTTATTATTAAATAAATTTATTGAAGTTATTTATATAAGATATAAAATAATATGTACATGGAAAGTAATTATATATTAAATTAACTTAGTAATTTTATTAAAATTAATGGATATATTAATGAAAATTGGTAATATTTTATAACCTGTTAAATATTTTCACAATTTAAATATATGTATTAGGTTAATTATATAATATATGGATAATTTGTGCTACCCATTTTCAATAGTATATTAAATTAGCTTAACAATTTTATTGAAATTGTTTTGATGATTTTTTTAAAGTTCTATAGTATTTCTGAAAAATATGAATTTATAATAAAATATTGTGAGTTAAAAATAATTAATATTTTAAGTTACTTAATTGTGACAAAAGATTCAATATTAAAATTGAAAATTTAGGTTACAAATTAAATTAAATTAAATAATTAAGTCAATACTTTAAATTTTTAAAGTAATACTAACAGTTATGTTTCCGTTATTGAAATTTCAAAATATATACTGAAAATGCAAATAATATTAACCAACATGGTAAAAAGGCACAATTTTAAATTAAACATATGCCTTATTCACCAACCTTAGACAAACAACACCTTTTTATCTTAATAACATTTACGTTTTTAATATTAATTTTAAATTTTCATTTATTTTTTTCAATGTTGAAAACATAACTAGCAATATTATTCAAAAATTTAAATGTATATATAAATATAATGTTATCATTTTCTGGGACATTTCTGCTAGATGGGAAAAAAACCCTTAGATTGTATGATCTTACTATCATTGTTCCATAAAAACACGTACCACATTAGGAGGTCCTGAAATAGTCACTTCACTAATCCATGATTTTTGCTACCAAATGAAGTAATCTGCTTTATATTTACTTTGGCAAAATGTCAAATAATAGTAAAAGAAAATTAATTGATACTAGTTAAGTTAGTAAGCATCGTTTAATATTAAAAAATTAAAGTAAAATTGTTGAACATTTAGTTCTTGAACAAAGTAACTAACTTCATATTTGGACTAGATGATTTCTCATTTCATTGAGTATGGTCCAGCAGCAGGTGTATCAGCCATTAGCTAACCAACTCTCTGGAACCATGACTCAAACCCCCCACAACCTTAGATAATTACAACAATGAGATTAAACAGTAAATAATGGATTGAGATTCCACTGGTGGAGGGTTGAAATTATACCTTTTTCATTAGCATAATAAAATCATTTGCAGAAGCTCAATAACCACGAGACAATTTGCTGCCGTTTATCTTGCCACCATTATCCCCAAAGCAGTTAAAAGGACAGGCCAAACAAAGGGCAAGCCCATGGAAAGATTTATCATGAAGGTGGAAACCTCTCCTTTGTTTTACCACTGATGGAAGTGGCACTGTTTTCATCAACTTGGGAATCCAAGTTGGTACTTATACCATTAGAAATAGTAGCGACAGCATCATGACCACTTGGCCGGGTAATGCAAAGCCAACATCTCGAACACTCACCGCTAGTGCCTGGTGCTAGAGGTACATGCCAATAACCTTTTTCCGATTCCTGAAACACAACATTTCAAGAACAGTATTTAGAAACAGTAGCCCAGAAACAAAGAAGTTCTGAATTTGCCGAGGCATGGTATACAAAATTTTGGATGCTGAAGTATTTAGGATTCTTATGTTTGCAAGCTCAGCTTAGATGCCCCACGTGAATAATTTCAATGCTCTTATACAATTTGTTTGGTTTCACTAATAACAATTATTAAATTTCCATACAACTTCACCAGTTTCTACGCTATTCTTGTAATATGAAACTAATTAAGAGGTAAAAACAAGCACTTCATAAAAAAGGAGTTAAAAATCGTGCTCAGACATCTTGAAATTCCTATGGGATTTGTCATTTGACATTTGTCATAAGTTGTCACACAGAACAGAATACAAGCACATCCCAGCAGGAACAGTATAGTGGCGGCCACTCCAATCATTACCTGGATAACCAATGAATATGATGGAGGCATCTGAAGTTTTAGGTTTCCTTTAATAAAAGTGTAGTGAACCTGTAGACAGAAAACAAGTTAACTTTAACAAAAAACAAGGGTAAGCCAAATAAATCTTGAACAACCTACATATCACATTTTGGACTATACAACTACTCTAACGTCAAACATAGGAAAATGTCCTAAAAGGAATAACAAACAATTAAAAATTATGCATAACCTTTTTTTCTCAAAAACTACACACACCCTTCTTGGAAAATACCCAATCCCACATAAAACGGGTACAATAAAATATAATGAACACAAAATCAAAATATCCAAATGAAAAATCTCCTGACTAATGTTAGATATATATAGGTTGTAAGTAGTTGTCTTGGAAAACTACAATATGAGTTGTTTACTGGTTGGCATTAAATTTTTGTTCCTTTTGGTGTTTTTGATGATCATCAATCTCTTAAGCTCTTTTTATCATATTTTCAATATTAAGTTGGTATCGGAACGCTCTGCTAGTTTTGAGGTTGTCCATTGCCGTCCACCATCATCCTCTGTTAAACCCTAAACTCATCATACCTTGGTCATTGTTTTGTTATATCAAACATGTAGTCTAGTTCATCTCATTTCCACTACCATCCACCGTCCACCATCGCAAGCCACCTTTTCCTCCGACGACCACCAAATCTGATACATCTCGTTGTCTAACGTCCAACCCACCTAGTCACGTCCCTTGGTTTTGGGCTACGCACTGCCACACACGTCATCTCCATTCGCTTCCATAACAACTCCGCATCTTCTTCACAAGGCTCGTGAACTCAATGTCCTTGTTTCAACCCTTGTTTCTCCGGTTTCGGTTTTGGTTGAGAGGCCCCTCTCTCCTCTTTCCTCTCTCTCATACTCTTCCTCCACCATTGTTCGTCGTCTTTTACAATTGTATTGGCTGTGAAGTGCATATTGTTGTAATTATATTTGTTGGTGAATTCAAACTTCAATATACCTTCCTTTTGTATCCACAATGTTACTTTTGTAAGAGAATTGGCCACACTCTCAAAATAAATGTTTCTTCTTCATGGCTTTCATTGCAAGACAGCAAACCTCTTTCAATCTAATAAGGTTGAACCACATTTTTCTAATAAAGAATATCAATAATATCTTCGTTTGAATTTCAGCAGCCAAGCACAGTCTTTCACTAGTTTGTCAACAATTTGCATCTCTCAAACCTTGGAATGTCAAAGACCATACTTGACGAGTGTTTCCGATCACATTTCTGGCAATGCTTCCTTATTTTCTTCCATTTCTCCTCCTAAAATTTCTCATGTTGTTACTTTAGCCAATGGATCAAATGTTACTTCTCAAGGAGTTGGTCAAATCTCCCTTTCCCATCTTTGAACCTAAGGCATGTTCTTTTTCTCCCTAATTGTCCTTTCAACCTAATTTCCTTAAGCCAATTAACTAAATCTTTAAGTTGTTTTATAACGTTTGATGCAAAATTCGTTTGTTATACAAGAACATAGTACATGTCAATTGATTGGTGAAGGACATGAATCTAGGAAACCCTACTATCTAGGTACTAGACCATCAATGTCTTGTTTGGCATCCCCCATCTGCTAAGCTTCTACATAATCGCTTGGGTCATCCACATTTATCAAATTAAAAATGATGATTCTCAAAAACACATTCAATCTTCTTTTCCAAAAAGAACTTAATCAATACGCAATTTTGTCTTTTCTATAATTCATTCTGATATTTGGGGTCCAAATTGAGAATATTATCGTTGTACTTGGGTTTACTTACTGAAAGATCGGTCTAAACTTTTGAATATCTTTTTGTTTTTCCTTAATGAAACCAAAAACCAATTTAGCCAAGTGATCAAGATCTTGAGGAGTGATGATGTCAAAGAATATTTTTCTTCTGATTTTTCACTCTTTTAAACTCACATGGCATCCATGTGTTCTCATACACCTCAACAAAATGGTAAAGCAGAAAAAAAGAATAGACACTTAGTTGAAACTATTCATACCTTGCTGCTTGGTGCCAATGTATCTGTCCAAACACTGGGGTGATACCATTCTTGCTACTTGTTATCTTAGAATGCCCTCTTCTTCTATGGATAATAAAGTTTTATATTCCGTTGTGTTTATGAATGAACCTCTACTTCACATTTCTCATCGAATCTTTGGTTGTGTGTTTTGTACATGATGTGTCTCCAGGTTTGGATACACTTACAACCCGAGCTATCAAATGTGTCTTTTTAGGTTATTCTTGTCTTTTTAGCAACCTCCTGATTTTGTTGCTCCGGGAGAGTTTGGTTTAGTTTGTAAGTTACATTGGTCTCTCTATGGTATCGAGCAATCTCCCCGTGCTTGGTTTGGAAAATTCAATCACATTGTTCAAACATTTGGAATGAAACACAACGAGGCAGATCATTCAATTTTTTATTGTCATGCCTTTCCTAGAAAATGTGTTTACCTAATTGTGTATATTGATGACATATTTATTACAAGAAATTATGCTACTAAAATATCGCAATTCAAGGAACACTTATGTAATCACTTTCAAACCAAAGACCTTGGAAGTCTCAAATACTCTCTAGGCATTGTAGTTTCTCAAAGGAAATATGCTTTAGATATCTAGAAGAAATAGGCATGATTGACTATAGACCAATAGATAGCCCTATGGATCCAAATCAAAAGTTAATGATAGACCAAATGGAACCTCTCTAGCCTAGAGAGATATGGAAGATTTGTAGGGAAACTTATTTATCTCACTATTACAAGACCTGATTTATCTTTTGCAGTGGGTGTTATTAGTCAGTTTATGCAAAATCCATGTATTTTAGTTCTTGAAGATGTTGTGAACACAATGCTATCATATTCATCTTAAGATACCTCAAAAAGGCTCCAGAGCAAGGTCTATTGTACGAAGATAAAAGGAATACCCAAATTTCTAGGTATTGTGACGCTAATTGGACAAGTTCTCCTATGGATAGACATTCCACTACGGGGTATTGTATTCTCATTGAAGGAAACATTATTTCATGGAAGAGCAAGAAACAAAACATGGTTGCCCAATCTAGTGCTAAGACTGAATATAGGGAATGACGTCTCTCACTTGTGAACTTGTATGGGTGAAACACAACTTCTTCAAGAACTAAAATTTTGTGAGATCCAACAAACGAAGATGTAATGTGATAACCAAGTTGTTCTCCACATTGCTTCCAATCCAATATTCCATGAGAGTACTAAACACATAAAACTTAAGTGTCATTCTATTTGAGAAATGTTACTATCTAACGAAATTTGTACTAAGTTTGTCGGATCCAACGATCAACTTGCAAACTGTGTTAACAAAATCCTTAAGGAAACCTCATTGAATTTATTTGTTGCAAGATTGGTACATACAATTTTTATACCCTAGTTTGAATTCAGTCTTGTACCTTTTGGTGTTCCTAATGTAATTTTCTTTTGTAAATAACGAAGATCAACTAAGAGACAATCAATCTCTTAAGCTCTTTTTATCATATTTTCAGTCTTAAGTATCAATTTCAGAAAAGTGACCAAACATGACTTAGATATAATAAAATTTGAAAACTTAAATTTATAGGGGGAAAATTCCCATAGAAGACCCATATCAAATTGTGAACCGGTAACAAGTCATTCATATTGCTAAAGTAAGCAAAGCCAGAAAAATAAATAACTTACCTGATGTCTTTCTTTCCACTGGTTAAAAAAGTTGCTTCCTATAAGTTCAAATATGTGATCTCGCATTTCATCATTTGTCACAAGCAAGCACCTAAGCTTTACTGCAGCAAAGAGCCAATACCTGAAACCCAACAGATTAATATGTAAGTAATCAGTGATTAAATTTAACAGATTCAAACTAAATTTTAAAAATACATATGAATCAGTGCCAACAGAAAAAAAAAATTATAACATATTCATGAATAACACAACAAATAATTTTGACTAGATTAACTATTAAAAATTTGAACCTCAAAAGGTTACCACCATTTACATTTTAGTCCTTAAAAAATTGGCTTTCGTTCAGACCTTCTCGGTTATTCAAGTCTCTGTCCAAGAGCTTCAGCTGTCTAATGCAGAAAGGTCTCGTACATGGGAAATCGAATGTGAATTAAGCCACAAACAAAATTATAGGTATTGCATAGATGACATGATAAATTCAAGTTCTAAAACTGATGCATGCTGTAATTTAGAGTCTTAGACCAACATAAAAATAAATGCATACACACAAAACTAAATGCCAAAAAAAAATGTAAGGACAGTTGAAAAAAATAATAATAAGGGCCCAAGAGAAACCTTTTTAAGACCAAATAATAAATAATCATTTCTGAATGTAAGTTAAAGAAACAGTCAAATAGACCAAGAAACAATATTATTGTCTTAAGATTAAAAGTGAAAACAAATGCAATGCTTAAGACATTTATTTGGAAATTTACCAATCATCATTGGATCCATTTGGAGTTGTATACAGTGCACCATTTTTCATCCACTCCTCCACTAGTTTCCTACTGGAAGGATTTTCCATCAGCCCTCTTAGACGCTTGTTGTGCATCACAATGAGCGGCCATTTCTTCCCACTCCGATTGTACAGTTCTTTCACAACATCATCAAGCTGCACTATTACAAAATCAACAATACAAACACAATTAGCTGCAAAAGCAATCAAGTGAAATTATCATGCAAGAGCGAAAAAAACTTACACAACTTGTTCAGAAAGTAAAGTTAAAGGAACTCTATAACTTAGGCATACAACCTGAGAAATGCTAAATCCACCATCAGCAAAATTTTGTTGGTAGAGCCCAACATTTGCTCCATCCACTATAGCTTCATAAGAGTCATGTTTTTCAAGCCAAGCCTGTAAGGATCAACGAGAAGTATCAAAACCAAGCTATTATAACTAAGTAACAATATCAAGAGTAAATAATGTATGCATCAATATTGTAAAGGGTTCTTTTAATGTAGTAATCCAATCACAAATTGTCATGCATATTAAGTTTGTCGACTTTAACAATAACTACCTTAAAAGTCATACCTATAAAGATTCCTGATTGATTCATACGTACCACCGAAATTAAACTCAACGATAATATATCATCATTTATCTCATTTAAAATTGTGCTGCATTGTAATGAATGGGGAGATCAACAACACCTGAAATTCACTAAAATTGGCCTTGACCTCTCGTTCCATGGCCAAGCCAGCAACAGACCCAGCAAACTTCTCCGTCTCCGCATCATCAATATCAACACAAACCAATTGCTCCCCACAACAACAACAATGTCCAGCAGCACCAACACTCGTTCTGTTAACAACCCAATCCCCTTTTCCAACCCATCCCTGACCATGCCACCCTCCCCCATTCCGCAAAACCCCCTCTTTGACCCGCCCCACGTCAAATTCCACCTCACCAACCTCCGAGGCCTTGGCACCACGAAACCACTCCTCAATAACCCCCGCCGTGGACTCACTAACACACCTCACGCAGCTCCTGAGCTTATGCAAATACTCATACACCTTGTCCGCTCTACCACTTCGCGCACTCACCTTCAAAAGCGCGGCTAGTTCCGCCTCCTCCAAACTCACCCCCACGCCATTCATGTGCTCCTCCACCTCGTAGGCCTTATCCGCGTCGAGCATTTCACAGAAACAGAACAACGCGGGATCATAGGTTCGCAGCCTCGGGGAAGCGTTGTTGTACTGACCTATGCCCTTCACCAACTCGAAGGCATAATCGGCGTCGCCCTTGGCCGCAGCGAGGCGCGCGACAGCGGTGACGGAGGCTTCGTTGGGAACGACACCGAGAGCGGACATGTGGCGGAAGGCGCGGAAACCGTAATCGAGTGCGGTGGATTTGAGCGATTGGTCGGCGACGGAATTGGAGCAGAGGTAGAGGAGGGCATTGAAGTGGTGTTGGTTGAGGCGCGTGTTGTTCAATACGGCGTCGTCATAGAGGGATATTGCGCCACGTAGGTCCTTGGCCTTGGAACATGAGTTTAGCTCGAATTGGAACTTTGCCTCGGGATTTTGACTGGTTTTCCTCTTCTTCTTTGGATTCTCCATTGAAGCGCAACACTGAGAAGTTGGTCTGAGGAATAGCAGTTGCAGGGTTTAGTTTAAAACCCTAGATGGCGGTTTTTTCTTGGGTTCGTTCGTTCCAACGATATGACAGTTACTCACGATTGGGCCCTTAACCCATGGGCTTGTCTGCGGCCCATTTTTGGAGGTGATTTCGATTTTTTTTTAATTTCTTGGAATATTTATTGAAATGTGAAAATGAGAAGCTTAAAAATTACAATTTAACTCCTTTACAATGTTATATTAAATTATATTCGTATTTAACTTCTTTACTGTGAAATATTATCTATATACGTATATTTAAAATTGTAATGTAATTATTTTGTATCTTTTAAGTCTTTTTAATCAACTAAATCATATGTTTGTGTATGTAGCATAGACACGGATACGATACGGATACATATAATCTCTAAAATATAAGATACGGGTATACGGATCTATATATTATATAATTATGAATTATATAAATTGATAATAAAGATTTATGTCCACAGTCCACAAGTATGTTTTAGTTTCTTCTTTTATAGCAGAAAGATGTTTCTCACGATTAGTTCAAAAGGTTTTGTTCCTTATTTTTATAGTCATAATAAAAATTTATACAATAAATTTGAGTTTTTAAAAAATTAATGTATTTTTACTTTTTAAAATTGTGTAAAACCGTGCTAGAATTGTTATAAATCTAACAAATATTTTTTGAATTGTACATTTCACCGATACGTGTTCTATAAGTGTGTGTTCTATAAGTGTTGTACGAGTGTCATGTTTAAACATGTATCTGACACGAAGACACCATTTAAGAGATGTGTCTAAGCCTCCATTGTTATTTATTCAATAAATGTATACTTGTGAGACTTACTATTTCATTAAATTAATACATTTAGCATTCAACGTATTAGGTATATTTTTAAAAGACTCTAGATGATATTCTTAAATAAATTGAATACATTTCTATGTTATAATTTAATATTTTTTTCAAAATTTAATGAAATGCATTGACCAAAAACTATTTTAATGATTATAAATGTTGTTTTTGGTAATTTTAAAATCTCTTTTGGTTAGTATTTAATATTTTTCCAATATTTTAATAAAAAAACTTCATTCATTTTCCATAAATAAATTAACAATTCCTTCACTAAATACATTCTGAGAAATACAAAGAAAAGAAACTGTCCCTTACAACCTGCAACATTTTTACATATTTCCATGCTGAGTTTAAGGTAACTGCTCTTAATTTCTATCTGTACTCATTTAACTCATTTATTTAACAACGTTTTTTTTTTCTATATGCATTTTGGTTATGAAATAAAAAAAATAAAAATAAAAAAGCATATTTCATCTAATGTATCAATTTTTCTTACTCATTTGCTTCTTCCCCAAAGGAGATACTTTCAGCTTCTTCTAAAAGAAAAAGAAGAAAAAAAATGTCTCTACGAATTCTCAGAGGACTTTTGCAAGGATACACCAAATCCTTGTTTGATGAGGCAAGAAAATTCTATTCCAAATTAATTTAGTTTTCACATGCATTTAACTATTTATTGGTGATTTTTTCTAGGATTCTCAATCTCTTAAAAATTTTGCTTTATTTATTCATTTATTTATTTTCTTGTGTTAGGATAACTTGGATCTTGCAGATTGAGTCATTTACAATTTATTTCATTATCTTAAAGATTCAAATTGTGTTTGATTTTTTTTTCCTTTGAATCATCTCAAATTGTTTTTTCTTTGAAAAAAAAATAATATACAGTACAAAAATTCAAGAGATTTAACAATTTTTTTTACAAAACAAAAACATGTTTGGATAGACTAGAAGTTCTACTCACATAAGTTTTATTCCACCTATAGTGGTTTTTGGATACATAAACATTTAGTAATTGATTACTTTTATACAAATATGAGAAAAACTATTATTTTGGAGTTTGTTTGGTACATTAGAGAGGAAAAAATGAAAAGGGAGAAATGTTTTGTGTGTTTGGTAGAGAGAAAGAAAAAAGGAAAAATAATCTTTATTAATTATTATACTATTGCTTACATTTGTATTCTTTATTTTCAATCGAGTTATACATTTTTTAAATACTTTATCTTTATTTCTTGCATATTTCTTCTCTACCAAACCACTAAACCTTAATTAGTTTTTTATTTTTTCTCAATTCATTTATTCTTTGTTTATTTGTCCAAAATATTAATTTTCTCCCATTTTATATTATTCGGAAGATCTTTTTATATGAGAGTTTTTAAATAAAATTTTCTCCTATAAAAGTCTTCTACATAAGTTAACCTAAGTATATCCTAACTTTACATGAATGTAATATTTAGTTGAGAGTACTATTTTGAAAAACTGTTGTTGAGATGTTTTATATTGTTATTGCATGCAGGGGGTGGTGAACGATCAATTTAACGTGATCATGGCTTTGAAACGCATTGGGGAACCAAATCATGTTGTGCAGTTGATAGAAACATATCTGGCAGATGCTGAAAGGATCTTGTTTGAGCTTTTTCGTCATGTGTAATGTTATAAGTCCATTTATAATTTACTTTATGTTCATAATAAATAGAAAAATGTTACTTTGATAATTGCAAAAATTTAAATGCATAAGTTTACAAGTGTGATTTAACCAATACAATTTCAAAATTATTCCATTTTAGCAAAAAGGTGTTTCTTTTTCCAATTGTAATTTGGTGCATGGTTGTCAACATATCATCACTCTATTAAATATTTGTCTTTTTTTTTTACATTTGCAGAGAGAATGAAAAAAGCGACTTACGTAAGTTGACATCTCTTGCTCGTGAAATAGATGACAAAAGCACAAGGTAGCTTGCAATGTTTATCTATTACAATGTTGGATTTTAAACATGAATGATTACTTAAGACTTTGTGCATTTTGATACCTTTGTTGTTGTTTTTTACTTTGGTTGTGAAAACAAAATATCGACAAGAAAAATAATGTTGTTAAGTAAGGACGTAAAAAATGTTTGAATAGTTGAAAACAACTTTTAGAATATCAAGTGAAATTATGCTAAGGGAAACATTATATCATTTTCTTGTTAATATAGTTACTTGATTTGATTAGTGAAATAGAGGACAAAAGCACAAGGTAGCTTGCAATGTTTATCTATTACAATGTTGGATTTTAAACATGAATGATTACTTAGACTTGTGCATTTTGATACTTTTGTTGTTATTTTTTTACTTTGGTTGTGAAAACAAAATATTGACAAGAAAACTAATGTTGTTAAGCAAAGACGTAAAAAATATTTTAATATTTGAAAACAAATTTTAGAATATTAAGTGAAATTATGCTAAGGGAAACATTATATCATTTTCTTGTTAATATAGTTACTTGATTTGGTGGAAGCATTAATCCTGTCTTTTCTTAGGTAACATGAGATGATTGATTTAAAGTATTGCAATTTTTAATTTATTCATTTTTTTTATCAGCAATAAAATAAATAAATAAATAGGGACCACTTCAGGGGTGGTCCAACCCTTATACAGAAATACTTGACATCAGTCTCCTATTAGAACGCCTACCAAATTAGCAAAGGGAT
>Ga0123342_1005178_pt1 | contig 19214 bp, 3 predicted proteins | sample Turbeawhitnodule_FD_89960 | JGI IMG/M metagenome (GOLD analysis project Ga0123342, IMG submission 89960) | Root nodule microbial communities of legume samples collected from Mexico - Turtle bean Mexico white nodule | ecosystem: Host-associated > Plants > Roots > Nodule | place: Mexico: Nepantla... | reverse complement strand
CTATTTTAAATTAATTCATAAATTTTTTAATTTAAACAATATTTTGAATTTGTTATTAATTTAATTCTATGTTTAAATAAAATTAAAAGGTTAAAATATTATTTTAAATGTAATTTTTAAATTTATATCAATTATTTTAATATTATACTAAAACTAATAATTTAGGAAATTTATTCATATTAATTTAAAATATTTTATAAATTAATGATTAATAATTAATTTTATAAAATTTAATTATCCCAAAATTAGTATCTAAATTCAAATAATAGTGACTAAAAATGTAAGTATCTAATTATATGGTGAATAGAAACTATAAAATTAGTTTCTAATTTTATTATTTTTAGAGACCAAAAATTAGTTTCTAAAATAGATTAAAAGTGACAAAAAAATGGTTTCTAATTACATTTTAACAAGAGACTAAAAAAATGTTTCTATAAAAAAACTTTTTTTTTTATTATTAACTACCAAAAATATAGTATCTAATTATTTTATAATTTTTATTAATAATAGATATCATTTTAGTAACCAATAATTTTTAGTTTATAAAATGGTATCTAAATTAGTTACTATAGAAACTAATTTCTTTTGGTTTCTAAATTAGTTACCATTCAATCATTTTCTTGTGGACACCATTTTCAACATAAGTATCTTTAATTCACCTCAAACGAAAAAAAAAATTACAGAAAGTAGTAACTTTTGGCTAGAAATAATAGTTTTCGGTATTACTAGCAATAGTAACATTTAGGGTTAATTTGTTGGTTAACATATAGGATAAGATGGAACAAGAGTCTTATAAGTTATAATATTATTTAGTATTATGTGAACACAAAATAATAAATTATATTATCATAAAATACATTATAAATTATATTTAAATAATATTTTTAAACTATAATGAATATTTTACACACACGTTAAAAAAAATATTATGACATACTCTGAAAACATGACAAAAACACACACAAAAAAATGGTTGAATTGTCTTTTAAATTTTTTAGAATCTTTTCACAAAGCTTCATCTCATTGAGACTCTGAAGTAATATTAATACTTACAGATGATCTCTCAATTAACATTATAAAAAAAAATAATTTTTTTTTCACAAAGAGCTCTCTCTCTTAAATTAGATGAAGATTAAAAACAAGCACTTTGAAGATAAGGAGTAAGAGTTTTAACACAAATTATTTTTATAATGATCTGTCTATTAACAACAGAGTATGTCTAGTTCTCGGTCAACTTGTTAAGTTCCACTAAGCAAACTAATGTTATGAAGATAAAAAAAAATATTTGGACTTTCATCACTTTTAGCTAGAATAACTTAAGTATTATTTCGACACAACCACTCCTAACTAAAAACCATATATTGTTTGGATCTCAACCACTAGTGGTAACCCACTAAGTATTGTTTGGAAAATAGTCACTACTAACAAAAAATGAGTATTGCTTTGGAACACAACCACTCTTAGCTAAGACTAAGTATCACTACAAGAAAATAACTAAATAGAAACCAATTTTAAAGACAAAAATAATTAGTCAGTACATTGACAAAATTGGATATTATTTTAAAGACTAAAAAATTTAGTGGTATCTAAAGTAGTTTCTAAATTTATGAAGTTTCTACACTGGTATCTAAAGTAGTTTCTAAATTTACAAAGTTTCTAAAATGATATCTAATTAGTTACCAAAGTTTTAACTACCAACTACTTTGGATTCTAAAATCGGCAGCTAATTGGATACCAATTAGTTAATTGGATATTATTTTAGAAACTACTTTAGGTACCAAAAAAATTTTAGTTTGTTAAATAGTATTTAATTTAGAAAATATAATGAGTAATTATTTTTTATCTTTAAAATTTTTTATTTAATGATTTTCTAATAGTGTATTGTTTAGACAAAAGTCACTCCTAGCTAAAGATTTGGTGACTGAAAGGATAGTAATTTAAAATATCACAAATTTTTTTCTCACTAGAGAAAGAGGTAGCGAGGTAGCATCTCATCACAAATACAAATATTAAACATTTTACTAGTTTGTTATTTGAACACGTTCTTGTCAAAATTTGGACATTTTATAAATTTGTGTCAATTTATAAAATATGTATACATTCACTTTGACTTAACTTCTTGTCCAAAATTTAAATGTATTTATTAGTAAATATTATAAATATTATAACACACACGATCACGGAGATGGAGTTGGAGTTGGGCTTGAGTAAAGATAGAAAGAAGAAAAAACTTACAAGCTTTATGTTTCAAGATTTTGAGAAAGATGCAACTATCTTTAACATTTTATAATTTTAATTTAATATTACAAATTTGCAAAATGTAAATTCATTTATTTGAGGTCTAGCATAAAAAGTTGATTAACTATAATGCACGAGGAAAATTTGCTTAAAAAATGTCTAAAAAAATTAGAATGATAGCCTTCTAATTAATATTTTACATATGTGAAAAGTGAAAACATTTAATGCAAATTGAATTCATTTTAAGAAATAATAATATGTTTGAAATTTTGGTAGAAGGTAAGTTTGAAAAAAATAAAACATATATTTTTTTTTATCAACAATAAAAATAGAATAAATAGGAGTACTAATAATACTCCAATCCATTAAAAAAAATCTCAACATATAAAAAAAAATTATGAAAAAGTGCATCGATGAACTAGAATTCACAAAATCAATTTTTTTTTGCTCGCTTTTTCAGTGATGCGTACAAAAACTTTTGTTAGGAGGAGACAAAAGGGTAATGATAAAGTTTACAAGGACGAAGGTTCACCTCAAGTTCATCATCTTCAAACTAACTATTTTCGTGTATATTTATTTGGATTTCACATTTCCAATGAAGCTAAAGCTATCCACTTCAAATTTAAATTATTTTGAATAATTTTAACCTTTTATATTTAAAATTGTTTTTCTTAAATTTTATAGAAGTGGAGATATGATAAAATTTAATAAATAAATAAGTTTATGATTTTTATTATTATATGCTTAAGAAATGAAAGGGACGAATTTAGAATTTAAATGAAACTGAAAATTCCAGAAGAATATATAAATTTATTTTATTTTCAATGACTAATATAAGAGAAGATAAGATTCCAAGAGCTAAATTATTTATTTACTCGAATTAATAAATTGAAAAGGATCTTTCAAACTTATTTCGTAGGTACACAAGTTGCCATCTATACTGTGTTTCTTGAAACCAAGCAATTTTTTTTTACAGTGACAAAACAATTGGTGTAAAATGAAGGGTTGGAAAAGTGGATTTTAACTTATCTGTTCCCTTGTCTCCACCTTTTTAGCCAGAAAAAAAAAAAGCACATGAATTCAAAATATTTTTTTCTTTCTTTCAGACCATGTTGTCGCAATTGGCAGAGAAGTAAATGGATTATTCTGTTGATGAGTATGGGGAAATGAACATTGCCTATTTAGTAGATGAAAGCCAAGGGATAATATTTTGTGTCATCAATAATTCCACATTACCATGAGAATCCAAATTTGATGTTGGGAATTAAGGAGATAAATTCTTGTCCAAAACAATAGTTTCTTACATAGGAGACTTTCAAGATTTATAAAATCACAACAAATAATAACTCATTATTTTTAATGTTGTGAGACTCTTACCATCTCACTTCACTTTATTCTATTATGATCTTTAATTTTATTTTATTTTTTGCCTTTGTTTGCGTTATTAAGGTAATTAAAGTCGAAACTAGAAAGATTAAGAAGAATTTGAAAAACAAAATAATAAAATAAAAAGTAAAATAATTTTTATGTAATATTGAAGAGATTAGAAAAAAATTTCATGTATAATTGATTATATTTTAAACATATTTGATTACGTGTATGTAATTTTTTTCAACATTTATTTTAAATAATGAAGAAGTACCGCCATCAATGAAAGAGCAATAGGAGTATTTTAATATATATATATATATGTATATATATATAATGTATATAATTTTTTTATTAATTATTAATATTTATTTGTATATTATAGTAAAATAAATAATTGAAATGATAAATAGAATAAAATCATTTAAATTTTGATATTTTGTGTAAATATTTCAATTTGTTATTTTAAATAAAATTTTATTAAGATTTTATAATGATTTTTTTAATTTAAAATTTATTCTAATTCTTATTTATATTTCTAAAAAATATTTCTTACATTAAATTATTTTATCACACCAATCAAATTACTTATAAAATTTTCACTTAAATTCACTATTTCTCTCAATTCAAATAACCTATTTCTTACTCTTTTATTACTCCTTTTCAACCTAACCCAACTCATTCTACTATTTTTCTCCTCCTTTTCAACCTAACCCAACCCGTTCTACTGTTTTTCTCCTCCTTTCTTTTCCTTTCCAATCCCACCCAATCCAATAAAAAAAAACAATTTTACTTATCTATCATTATTAGGTTTATGCACCCTTACTCAAATTATAAACAATTATTTTTATAATTTAATTCTTAATACTAATCCATTAGGCAAGATAATAATTTTTTAAATCACAACACTAATTATTTCACTAGGTTCAATAGTCTCACATTGTTTAGAAGTTGAAATTAGTAACAACTTAAACCAATCTTTCTTTCTTAATTTTTTGAGTCTCACATTGTTTAGAAGTTGAAATTAGTAACAACTTAAACCAATCTTTCTTTCTTAACTTTTTGAGACATCTTTTAGAGATAAAAGTGTGATGAAACTCTAAGTTTTTAATAGGACAATATTTTGAATGTGATCATTTATCCAAAGCATATTGTCTCAATGTTTTTGAGGTCGTAACATTCACATCATTTGTGGGAATGGAAAAGTAGTTTCAAAGATGAAATTTTGTTCTCTTAGCCCTTAAATGGGAAGTTGTTCCGATATGTTTATTAGTCTTATATTTTTGAAAATTAAGACAGACAACAATTTAAATACACATTCCTCCCTTAACTCTCTAAGATGTCTATTAAAGATAAAACCATGATGAAATTATAAATTGCAAAACAAATGATATTATTTTAACAGATTTAAAATCAGAACATTAATAATATAAACAAACAATCCTAATTTACTAAGGAAATGAAAGACATTATGAAAACCAAAAATAATAAAATAAAAAATATATATAAAACATTTTTAAAGACAAAATTATGATGAAATTCGTTTTAAAATTGACACTATCTAAGATATAATAATTAACTTTAATAATATTATTTCAAATAACTCGAAGTTGAACTCCTCTCAATCAGCGTGTCCGTGTCGGACACATGTATCGGACACCGACACTTATAGGACACATATTGATGAAGTGTCCAATTCAAGAAAATATTTGTTGGATCTCTGACAATTTTAGCACGATTTTAACCCAATTTTAAAAAGAAGAAATATATTAATTTTCTAAAAACTCATATCTTTTGTATAAATTTTTATTATAATTATAAGAATAATAAACAAATCATTTTGAACCAGTCATAAAAATATATCTTTATTATGCACATAAATCTTTATTATCAATTTATATTTTATAATTATATAATATATAGATTCGTATATATCTTCCTATTTTAGAAATTATACTTATTTTTATATCATAATATATCAGTTGAGTTTCTGTGGTATATAAATATGTACATAAATAAAGTATCTCAATTTTGTAGGGAATTAAATGCAAACGTGAATAAGAACCAAACAAGAGAGGTAAAAGAGTTCACAAATTGAATAAAAGGTTCATCATCACCTAGACAGCAATGTAGAGTGTGTGCACTGAAAAGGAGGATCATCTTTTACCCCTTTTGATGTGCCATCAAACTCTTGTCATTGACAGAAAGGGAAGCATAGTACTGGTCATATGATTTTCTGAATTTTCGTGAAGAAGAGAAAAACTAATTGCTTGGATCTTCTTGCATCTAGGTACGAATGAAAAGACATGATCCCTGCTTTTCTTATTACATCTCAGAAAAGAAAAATTACAAAACAAAAATTCAAAGACCCAGGAACCAGAATGGTCTTAAACCAAAAACTATGTAACAGAAAGTAGTAAAAACACATAGAAACACAATTACATAAAGAAGAAACAACTCGTTAATTGTGAAGTGGATCTGGGCAAGTGGGCACTCTTCTCATGTTTTCATGAAATCTGTGATGGGTTCCATTGCTTATAAGGCCAAAAGTGCTTCCACTGAAGTGCTTCTGCAACAGATCCTCCTTCACCTTCTCGTCCTCCTCAATGCCATGGCTGAATTTCACTTTGGCCATTGCATTAGATGGGAGCACACGAATGGCTCCAACTTGGCATGATGAGTGGCAACACACCCACATTTGCACCACTGTGACACCCAAAAGCACCACAAAAGAGAGCTGAAGGAGTGTCTTGCCACCAGAAAAAAACATGGTTGGAGGATAAGCCACGTAAAATTTGAACCTTTTCATTCTCCTTGATCCACACATACCCAAAAGTTTCCTCACGCAAGCTTGTTGAAGTTGCTGGCACAGGGAAAAAGTGGTTGCTATAGTGAAGGGCGTTGAAAAGTAGAATAGAACACAAGGGGAAAGTGGAGTTTGACTATGTTAACAAGTGTTGTTTGAGTAGGGATCACGGAGTTTCGGGTAGAAATGAGCATGGCTAGTAACCATTGGGTACGGTTATGTTTGAGAAGATAGATATGTTTCTACAGTACTTACTTTAAAATATTACTTTACATATACTTAAATATCATCATTTTATAATTTAAAAAAAAAAATCTGTTGAGTGGTAAATATATTATGACTCTAGCTGATATTCGTATATAAATGTATATTAAAATAAGTTTATTTACAATACTTATTTTGTATTTGTCAAACTAGTTTATTAGTCTTACTGAGATATTATTGTTAAATTGAAATTAAATATTAAAAAAATGATTTTAGAACTTTATATAGAATGTAAATTATATATATATATATATATATATATATTAAAAGTTAATAGATAACTTATATAGGTGAGTATAAATATCATGATATTCGTAGTTAACGAGTGAATAAAATACTTGTAATAGTTATTTATATGCATTCATGGTAATTTCTTCTCCCACCTTAATGTTTTCTTTTTCACTGAAGACATGAAATAACAATTTTACCCTTTCTTCGTAGTTAAACTTTTACAATTTTGTATTCTAAATTCTAGAGTTCAAAACGTATTTTTTGGATTTAAAAATACAATTCGAAGTTTATAATTCAAAATTTAAAATTTTATTTCAAATTCTAGTGCTTAAAGTGTATTTTTTGGGTTAGAAAATACATTTGGAACTCTAGAATTTGAAATACAATTTTTGTATTCCAAATTTTATATTTCAAAAATTCTACAGTTTATACAATTAATAAATATAAAAAAAAAACAAATTGTGTACTTTTGTTGAAGGAAAGTTTTAGGATTAAAATATTTATGGAAGTGTTGAAAGAAATTATGGAGGTAATGGAGTTTTTAATTTTGAGGGATAAGCAATGAGAAATGATAATCAACTTTTTATTTAGTATTATCTTGTTATTCTCAGCATTGATTTTATTGTTTCAACTTATCTTATTTCCATCATTTTGATTATGATTATTATTGTTCTCATATAAAAGAGACTAAAAGAACACTTACCGGCTAAACAATTAACTTTTCTGTTTTGATCGGTATACGCTCCTTCTTCCACTCCTTAGGTTCGATCAATATAGTCCCTTCCTCAACTCTCGTTCACTACCTTCAGTCAAACTCTTCTTTCTATGTTCGTTCTCGGTCGGAGGTTACCTGCAAAAGGTGCTTTGACTCTTAAGTAATTATTCGGTATTCGGTATAATAAATGTGTAATAATGAAATACCTTTTCTTGAAAGTTATATGTTTGTGATGAACCCTATTATTGTTGGAGTGTATGAATCCTAATTAAAAGTGTATTACCTAATTTTTCATATGACTTAACCTTGTTCATCATATCATGTCGTTAATATATTTTAAACATGGTGCAATCAGAAACGAAGACTTCTGAAACTCATTCGATTTCATACTATATAATTATAATGAGTTCTCTCTTCCATTTGCACACACCATTAGCATATTTTTTATATAACAAATATCACCATATCATAATTCACTACAACAAAATTAAGAAATAGAAACTAATTTTAGAGACCAAAAATAATTAGTTGTTATATTGACTAAATTAGAGACCATTTTAAGGACTAAATAAATTTTTGGTTTCTAAATTAGTTTATATTATTGTTAAATGGTTTCTAAATTGGTATCTAATTAGCTACCAAAGTTTTTGCTACCAAATTTAGAATCTAAATAATTGGTAGTTAAAACCTTGGTAGCTAATTAGATATCAATTTAAAAACCATTTAACAATAATAGAAACTAATTTAGAAACCAATTTTTTTTAGTTTATAAAATGGTTTTTACTTTAGTTACTATAGCAACTAATTATTTTTATCTCTAACAATTGGTTTCTATTTGATGATTTTATTGTAGTGATGGTTATATTCCGTTACTTTTACCATTTTTGTTAAAACTTTTATTATTAGTTCCATTATTTTCACCCAATTTATAACTACTATTATTATTGCATCACACTTATTATACAAACCATCACCATTTTTATCATATTTGTCAAAAAAAATTACTATTACGTCATTACATTATTATTTTATCATTGTTTTCATCATAATAACTACTAATTTTTATCATAATGTTACTGTTATTAAATTTATAATTATTAATTATTAGTTATGTTTTGTTTGGAGTGAGTGAAATTGAAAGATTGAAGAATTTAAGTAGATTTAAAAGAAAAGTGTGAGAGAAATTAGTTTGTTTGAATTAAGATAAAAAAAAATTAACATAAAAAAATATGAAAGTTTATGAGTAATATAATTGGTGTAAGTGAAATTATAATTTTTTTAATTGATAAAAAAAATTCACATAAAAAGTAATTTTTAAAAATGTAAAAATAAATTAAAATAAATTTTAAATTAAAATAAATAAATAATTATAAATTTTAATACATAAAAAGTTATATTTTAAATGATAATAAATTAATTTAAATTTAATATCAAGTAAACTACTTTTCAGTATATTATTAAAATAAAATATTAATGTTTATTATATTAATATTTGTTTTAATTAATTGTTTACAAAATATAATTATTAATAAAAGTAAATTATATTATAAAAGATTAATTTCTTAAAGATAATTTTTTTTAATCTTTCTTTATAATTTTAAGCGTAAAATCTAAAGTTTAATTCTTTCTCGATTAACACAATTATTATTTTTTAATTTCACGCTTTCTTCTTGATTTTTAAAAACACAAAAACAAACAGAACATTAATGTTACAACAATATTGTTCTTATATAATAATATTTTTTTAAAGAATTTTTTAGACTGACTTCTTAAAATTCTAGTATAACATATCTTATTTTATATTTTTATTATACATTAAAAGCTGTTTGGAGAGAGAAAACTAACAAATACAATAAAAAATTTATTTAAAATTATATTAAGAATAAAATAATAAATATTTTCCTGTAATCATTTGTACTTATTAAAGTTTTACATTCAATGAGGAGTGTGTTTTTTCTCATCATTTATTGTACCATTCAGTTGTTCACGTGGGAAAGAGAGCGAATTCACAGCTAGCAATTTTGAAAGAGGCAAAATAATTAGCTCTCATTTAATATTTTTTATTATTATTCCTGCCTGCTATTTTTTAATTATTAAACGTTGTCAAGAAATGTACACACAATTTATGTTCTTGGTCGAGTTACATGTTTTTTACATGCAAAATATTCTCTTTTTATTATGTGTTGTTAATTTTTTAGAATAATAATACAAATTTAGTTCATATATAATAACTATAATATTATTTGAGTTTTAATCATACTATTTAATTATATTGTTTAACATAATTGATTTTGAGTTCAAATTGTTGTCACCCAACGAGAAGATCAATTCTTTCACTTTTTGTTTAGTTGATTTTAGTATGTTTTCGTAAGGGTTGATCAATTCTTTCACTTTTTGTTTAGTTGATTTAGTAAGGGATAGAGACTAGAGAATTATTAGAGAACTCTTCTTCTTTTTCTTTCTATCTATCATCTTTCAACTTCCTTCCTTGCAAACTCTTCGTTTTTCCTTCCTAGCTTTGATTATTGGTCTTCTCGTAATCCAAACTCGATGGTTACCTACAAAATACACTCTAACGCTCAAATCTACAAAAACGTTCGGCACTCGATTCTCAAAACACTATGACATACCTAATTATTGGAATATGTGTTATTTATATTACCTTTAAAAAAAATTCTTATTAGGACTGCATTACCTAACTCTTAAACGCAGATTAGCTACATTGACCTTGATTGAACATAATTGGACTTGTGTTGTCAATCGACCCTATGGACGTGAACCTTCACCTCGATCGACCCAATGATGGCAACTGAAATATATCATCAGTCATACAACCCTCACCGATACATTTACCATTACTTAAAAAATAACATTTGGAATTTTTTCTTAAAAGAAAAAGTTAACTAGTTAACTTGCTTTAAAAACGGATTTTTATAGAAAATGGCATATTAAGTAAAAATAAATACAAAAGAAAAGATCAAGTAAATAAATAGATAACTTTAAAAAGTTTAGGCAAAATGAGGTATTTCATAAAGATAACGAACACTAAGAAAATGATAGATTATACCATTTCCACCATACAATAACATTATCTTAAGCCTAACTATTAGTTAATTGAAATGGTATCTACTGAACTATTGCAGAGAAATTATGACACAAATTTATCATCCTTGATCTTTCTTTCAAACTAACAGCAAATTTCCTCAGAAAATTTGACTAAAAAGTAAATGAAGCCTCCAACAAGCTCATCTTCATCTTTAAATCCATAGGCTTTCAAAAATCCCAGTTCTATTAGAGGGAAACATAGCCTCAAAAACATTTTACAAACTTTCAATATGAAGTTTATCTGAAACCCAATAACATTACGAGACCCTCTTTACCTAACTATAATATATATATGTATATAGCTTACTTCCGACCAGTAACATCCACATGAACATTATAAACACCGATTAACTAGGAAAAACCAAATGAAAATCACCGTTTTAGTGATAATCATTGAGACATCCATTGAAATTAAGACTAAATTTGTTACCCTTTAAGGCATGGTCCATCATGCATATCCAGCCATTCCTACTGTTGAGCTCACCCGATTTGCCTTGTGAGAAACTGGTGTGGTTATTGCCTTTGTGAAGTACATGTAGTAGTATACGTTAAGAATCATGGTTGCAACAATGAAAACTGCGCCAGCAACAAAAACACCTTTCCGCAAGGCTTCACAGGAGAAGTTCTGAGCATAAACCATTCCACGGTATTTGGTATGGTAGGCGTTCTTGGTTGCACCTGCTATCAAACACGCTTCTGCGACCAGAAAAGTGATCCTGGGAATGCATGAAAAAAAGTGGACAGTGAGGTGAATAGGATGAATGATCTTACAGATCCATGACAATCATGTGGTGTTTATTTAAAGAGTCGTATTTTGTGAGTTGTCGGGACCAGGAAAATGATGCTTTTAAATGATATTTTTATGTTGGTTGTCTTGAAACTTTGATTTAGTTGCAAAATATTCGGAAAGTTGATTTTTATGTTAAACTTGATTGAAAAACGAAAATAAATTTAAATACAGAAAACGTAGATAGAAGAAAAAAACAGCAAAGCAGAAACACATTATAGTGTAACATACTAGACAGTCTACCCGGAAATACACTAGTCAATCTACCCTAAAACACACTAGTCAGTTTACCCTGAAACACACTAGCCAGTTTACTCTGAAACACACTAGTCAAGCTACCAAGACTAGATGGTCTACCCAATACACACTAGACCATCTATTGAACATCAGACACTAGCCCGTCTACCAGAATTTGGAGAGTCCCCCCTCTCAAGCTGGGAGTAAATATTGAACATTCCCAGCTTGGAGCAGAGATTGTGAAACATCGGAGGCAGAGCTTTGGCCAATATGTCAGCTTGTTGAAGACTTGAACAAAGGGCAAAAGTTTTATAACCCCTTTTTGAAGTTTTCCCCTGATAATGTGGCTATTAATTTCTATACATTTGGTGCGTTTGAGGCAATTCGAATGGCAAACTGATTGTCGCAGTACAAAAGAGATAATTGTGTGATGCACTTGAAGATCTACATTAAGTAGGAGAAGCCATTGGATTTCACAAGTTGATGAGGCAAGAGACCTATACTCAGCTTTAGATGAACTTTTGTATACAGTAGGTTGTTTTTATGATTTCCAGGAAATGGGTGAATCACCAAGATGAACAACATATGAAAATATTTTAGAAAGGAATAGGATCCATGAGGAGAACATGTGACCTGATATTTGCTATATTGGTCACAATTCCCTCAAGAATTGCATAGCATGATCCTCTGTTTTTCTTTGCGAAATCAGAGTAACAATTCCGCACGAACACTTGACAAAACAACTACAAATTGGCTCAAGTCTAAAATTGTCTAACTCATCCCAACTCATCCTCAATCTTGTGAAGAATTCAGTCACAGTAGAATCTCCTTGTTTTGGAGAAGAAACCTCCATTTGCAACTCTGGAATTCTTAAAAGGTAAGGTTTCCCTGAAAAAGATTCACTTTAAATCACTCCATATTTCTTTAGCTTTCTCCGTCCATAATATATTTTGCCTTATAGAAGGAGACACAGAATGCACCAACCATGAAATGAAACCACCATATTGTTACACCTTTTCCATGGTTGATACAACATAACATCTTTAGCAGGTTCTACAACAGTTCCATAAATGAACTTAAGCTTGTTTTTAGCGCTTAAAGCAGTAATGAGATGATCGATATACTCCACAAATGATAGTTATTGGAACAGTAGAAACAAGAAAAATAGCAAGGTTTTCACTTAGATGAAGATAAAGTGATTTTGTAAAGAAAAAGAATGAACATATTCCTCACTTGAAAAGAAAGGCAAGAAAGAAACAAGAACCAAAAAGAAAAGAAGAAACAAAGACGCACAATAGAGCTCTTCAAAAGAACTCAGATACCATCTTGAAACTTTCCTTTAGTTGCAAATAATTTGAAAAAAAATCTTCATGTCAAACTTGATAGAAAAATGAAAAGGAATTGAAATACAAATAACAGAGAAAGAAGAAGAAAATAGAGCAAAGAGGAAACACATTATTGCCTAACATACTAGACGGTTTACCCTGAAACATACACTAGACAGTCTACTCAGACTAGGCAGTCTACCTAGTACACAAGATCGTCTATCCAACAATAGACCTAGACCATCTATCCAAAATCAGACACTAGACCGTCTACCAAAAATTTTGAGAGGTTGATTTACCGTGGACCAAATTTATAGGAAAAAGGTTAAAAGTCAAACAATTAAACCCTAAGAGATGAGGCAGATATGAAATCTCCAAGGATTCTTTTCACATGAATAACAAAAAGCAAACATTTGAAGCATATTATATCATTCTTATACAACATCTCACTTCTTCGATAATGCAAAATAGATATTGTGTAATAATTTAGAATTCATACCAAGAAGATAGAAAATATATAATGGACCACGCTCGATTTCCGCCAGGTGTTAAGGGCCTCCCAAAGCACATGCACTTTGTGACTCCCATTAGCAATGATTCCCCTGAAAGAAGAAACAAGAAAGCACCCACTCCATAACCAGTTGCAACATCTGAACTGTAGCTGCAATATGTTTCATTTGTTTTTTCAATTTTGTACATGGTTCCCTGTCAAGAAAGAGCAAAGAAAAAAAGGGTTGGCTATGTCAAATCAAATTAATAAGAATATTAAAAACAAAGTAAATATAGTGCACCTCATTTTTAAAACAAACAACTATGACTGCAAAAACATTAACTCAAGGGTATTAAAGGTAAATGCAGCAACAACTATGTCAATACTTCCCATTATGCAAGAGTGGCAAAGTTTTGTAGGGTGATAAATTCACCATCACCCTGAATTATAGTGTTAGATTTGCTTTATAAAAGAGGTATTTTATCATTTAACACGTTATTTGCCATTGGCATAGTTTTTTAGAGTTATTCGGAACCCATTGATTTATAACAAACTAGGTAAAGGGTAGAAAGTGGTCAACTGTGGAGAATGTGGCCACAAAAATGATGTATGAAAACTCCCTTACATAATGTCTTCTGTGAACACTTCACTGTGTCCAACATTTAACACAACAAGCTCTAAAGTCACTTTCAAATCACCCCATACCCCAGCACTGTTAGTTATGACAATGAAGAAAAAAATGTAACATAATGGCTACACACATACTCCTATAGAGAAAAAGCAAGAAACAACAGAAGATGTATATATGTGGTGCCAAAAGGAGAAGGATACATGCAAGCTCTTTGGAAGTCAACCAAAACAGTAGAAGTAGCACAAGTAAGACAAGTTATTGTGTGGAACAAGGGATATGGAGTCCTGAGTATATATATGATCTTTCCCTAGTTATTCTGGCACCAAGCTCTTTATGTGGCATGGCGCTTGAAGGTGTTCTTTTTATGACCAGTCAATACCAATAGATCAACAAGTTCCTTTAACAGCCATAGATTGCCCTTCCTGTTCACATGGAAGGAGAATTGGCAAAAAATGGCTTACAAAAGCATGAATGACAATAAGAATTGTGGAAAGTATTTAAAAGTGAGTTGTTTTCCAAGATGAGTCGCACTGATTATGGGGATTACCAAAATGTCCTTCCCAAAATTAAAAAACATGTGAGTAGAATAAAATACCAAGAACTAGCAAGACTGACAAACAAAATCCTTCAGTGACAAAAAAATCTCTAATGGATGCATTTGATAGGGGTATTTAAGTTAAGATTATTGATGAAAATAACACGTTCAAGTCAAGGCATTGAGAGGTGGCTATCAAGCTGGAAAGAATGCATGATAGGCAATTATATCATCAATTATATGCAATCCAACTCTCATACTCAAGCTCAAGGGCAGTCACGCAACTAAGGTATGCTCCTTTAAGAAACTATGGGGAATAAACAATATAAAAAGTTGAGTTTATATTATATCATTCTTAACACAGTTATTATGACATTGTACCATCTGCCATTAGGCAGAGTAAAAACACATGAACCCTTTACATGTGGGTGTAACTGGGAAAAGATAATTCTTATTAGTAGAATATTTGAATAACATAAACCCCACAAACATGACCTGGATAGGCTTTGAATGACTCTAAGGTATAAGGAAGAGAGAAACATTGAGATGAAACAAAAGTGAAGGATAAACAACATGCTCCAGTGTTGCGTTCTTTGTGCAACAATTTATAATAAAGTACTATTTTTCCTCTCTGTATCCCATCATTAATTACATATCATACAAAACCTTTCCTTTCTCTTCATTGTAAATTTGTTGTAGAAATAACATGTCTCTATGCACTAAATTTTCTGCCTCTAAGTCTAAGGTAGGATTGCAGACAACCTACTTGGTATTTTTACTAACACAGTGAAAACACCAAACTTGGTATTTTTATTAACCATACAGAAGGTCAAGCCTCTCTCTCTTGTTCCCAAAGTAATCCAAACTTCACTATGTGTGTATTAAACCACACCAAAAGCTGACAATGCAAATTTTGGTTTGGTCTGAGTTTACAATAATTTGCCAAGAAATTTATAATTTTTATGAAAGAATTCATCCCAAATAGATTGCAGTCTACTAACTTGATCATTTTCACTACATAATTTATTCAATCCCTAAAGATTTTAGAATGGGTTTCATTAGTGTACACCTTACACAAATATATATGACTTCTTCTATTACTAAAGTTTCGGGAAAATAAATGAATTGTTACCAAATAGTCATATCCCTGCTAATCAAATTCTTATCAACTTTACTATTTCGGTAACATAATAATAAAATCATTATTTTCCCCTTCCAGTGACTTAATAATGGAAAACAGGTTCCACAAGATTCCATTAAGGAAAGGCTAATGTTGGTCTTATCTTAAGTTTCAAAGTTTTCAAGGTTTTGGTGATCTAAATGAACTTCACCACTTCATCTATAGAAGTTACTCTTTAATGTAAGAAAAAAATACATGAATAAAGAAAGATAGTTCATAAAATTAAATTAACATTCATTGTTCTAAATTACTCAGTCATTGAAATTTGACTTAAAAAACAGAGTGCTAAAAATAAAACTCCAATTAAATCAAGAACATTCTAGAGATTTGTTAATTTTTATCCTTACATCCAAGACCGACGCCGAAGAAAGTAAGTGCATTAGTTTGATTTATAAGATAAGCTTAATTCATTATAACTCAGTTCATTTCATAGTTTTCATTTTCTTAATAAGCGGATATCAAAAGGTTTAGCGGAAAAAATAACAGGGAAGGCAATTACAAAACTCAGACATAGATCTATGTCAAATTGTGAAGCTACGACACAGTTATCTTCGCGCAGAAACACTAACATACGAGGGGGAAGACAACTATAAGCCAACAAAAGCAAAATAACCTTAACAATGTGAATAAAATTAAAAGGGTGCAGAGAGAGAAAAGAAAAAAGCTGCTTACGACGCTTCGTCTTCTCTCGGCGGCAATGGCGAAGCCAAACGCGACCAAACTCAACACGACGACCAAAAGGTGGACCAGAGTGGACCCTTTTCCCTCTGCCATCTCTAGCTGCAGCGAAGGTCTTCACTCTCTCTGCGAAAATGGGTTTGTGTGTGTAGCTGAGGAGAGAGAAAGAGAGTGCGAAGATACAGTGAAAAAAGTGTGAACAAAGAGAGTGCTTTTGCTGATTCGCGGTCTAATAATGTAAAGCGATGCTTGTTTCAATAAAGCTGCTGGAAAGAGACGGAGAATGTTGGACTCACGCGTTTTATAGAGAGTGTATCATACTTTCTGTTTATAGAAGGACGGAAAAGAATGATCGATGTAGATGTGACTCTATCAGAGACCAAGGAATGTCAGTTACAACCACGCGTCTAGTCGCGTGGTGTTATCATTTCCGAGGCCACCACCAATTCCGGTTTTTCAAATTTTTATTTAATGCTGTTCTTTTTTATTTTATTTCTGTACTGTACTTGTTTTTTTTAGTAAAATAATGTTTTTTTTCTAAGTTTAGTTTAAAAAATTTAAAAATAGGCAAGTGGTATTTTAAGAATATAACTTTAGAATGAAAATGGTACTTATAAGTTATAAGAACACGACTTCCACTTCATAATCATATGTATAAGATACAATTTAATATTTTTATATAAACAAATTTATTGTAATTTCTGAAATAAAAAGCATTACATTTGTGAAAAACCGTACTTCTTCTGTCTTAGTCCCAACAATGTACTGTTTTAATTTTTTTTAATATTGTCAGTTTATTTTCAACTATTACTTTTTTTTCTAATTCATCCTCTTATCAATAATTTCAACCTTGCTTAATTCTAACGTTGTGTGTGATAATGGGTATTTACTATTTATGAGAAAAGTTTGAGTTAATTTTAGATATTTGGTATATGTGATTTGAGTTAATTTACTAAGAAAGTTGAATGAGAAAAATAATGTGAAATAGATATAAAGTCAGCGTATTTATGGGTATTGTGTGTAATCTACACTTACATGCTCGTGAACCTTTTACTGTTCAATAATTTTATTGCACATATTTGAACTGTGCATGTTGAACTAATAATATTCAGTGCTCAATATTCGATTTCAAGTGTGCTTGCAGGTGAAGGAGAAAAGAACTGGATGTGCTCGTGAACATGGCAGAGACAAGAAATTGGTGTGTGCATGAAAGGTCTCCAACTGTTGTGGTGACCATGAAAGTTGAGTAAGGTTTCAACGTGCTTCTTCTTCTCTTCACAGTGCTCTAGGTGTGGTAAAGAGTTCCAAAATTTGTCATTATCGGTTGTGTTTCACCTTCAAGAAGCTTTCCTATTATCATCATTCTGCAACTCCAAGTGACCACCAATTTCAAGTAAGTAACTTCATTGTTTATCTTTGTCTTTGCATGAATTTTTAAGTGTTTGTTGAAGAATATGAGGTCAATTATGGTGGATGTGGTGGCAAAGAATGTAGATTTCTAGTATTTTTCAACGTTATAATTAATTATGGACAAAGTACTAATTGATTATGTCAAAGTTGGATTGTGATAGTTTATTATGTATCTGGCATAATTGATTATGTCATTGTCAACTTACAATGCAATGAAAATTTATTTGGGTAGTTTGCATAATCAATTTTTGAGAGGGAATTTCTCTTCTTGTACATTGAAATTGCTTTATTGGTTGCATAATTAGTTGAACATTGCTTATATAGGTCCAATTGCATTGTTGTGAAAATAATAAATTGCTTTTAGGATTTCTTTTATATCATGGTGCATTGTTTTTACATTATTATTGCATTATAGAAAGAATAATATAATTAATATTAATGGTTGATACGTGCTTAATTGTATTAGATTTCAGAGAAAAAAAGACATATAATTCATGAAAAATGTGTTCAAAAATAAGAAACATGTCAAAACATTCAAACCATAGTTTTATATTAAGAATATGAAGAAAATAAGGAAAATGCGGAGATTTATATAAGAAAATGATAAAAAAATGGTAAGAAGAAGAGATGTTTCTTATTCTCTCATGTGTATATTACATCACTTCATTATAGAAAATATATAGGGAGTTTCTCTCCCCCAAATTACAATCTAATTAGGTAGGATACTAATCATGAAATTCTATAATTATTAAATTAATTGCATGTAATTGTGTACAATATCGTCAAATATTGCATACAATAATTGCATATAATTTGATAATTATTATTTCCTTAATACTCCCCTCAAGCTGGTAGGTGAAGATCAAGAACTCCCAACTTGTGTCGTAGCGTCAAAAATCGTTCCTTGCCCAATGCCTTCGTAAAAATATCTGCGAGATGATACTGTGTCGACACATGTGAAGGACTGATTATCCCAGCTTGTAATTTTTCTCGCACAATGTGACAGTCTATCTCAATGTGTTTTGTACGTTCATGAAATACTGGGTTTGCCGCTATATGTAATGCTGCTTGATTGTCACAAAAAAGTTGAGCTGGCAAGTTACATGACACCTTTAAATCCTGCAACAGATATCGCAACCAAACTATCTCCAAACAAGTATTGGCCATTGCGCGGTATTCTGCTTCCGCTGATGATCTTGATACGTTTGTCTGTT
>Ga0123342_1005177_pt1 | contig 19214 bp, 10 predicted proteins | sample Turbeawhitnodule_FD_89960 | JGI IMG/M metagenome (GOLD analysis project Ga0123342, IMG submission 89960) | Root nodule microbial communities of legume samples collected from Mexico - Turtle bean Mexico white nodule | ecosystem: Host-associated > Plants > Roots > Nodule | place: Mexico: Nepantla... | reverse complement strand
TTTTTAAATTCCTAGCATGATCTGAAAACCCTACTATGCAAATAAATGGAATTTTAGGTAGGTTTGCTTAGGACATTTGCAAAAGAGGATTCTTGTTTAGCACAAAAAAGAACCCTTGCTTTGGAATTTCTGAAATAATACACAGATTTCCAGAATACACAGATGCAGAACATAGACAGAAAAATGTGGAAACCCTAATAGAGAAATCTTACCAATTTCATATAATCATACACTCTTGCTTTTCCATGAGGACGAAAGAAGGAAAAAATCTTTCCTTGGTGCTTGATATACTGGGAATCAGTTTGAAAACATGAAAATCAAGAAACAAAGCTATAAAAGTAGTAGTGACGTTCACAGATTACTGAAACCGTAAAGAAATCAAAGAGGAGAAAAAGTGAGATAATGACTTAACATAATCAGGTAATAAATACAAAAAGAACCAAATGAAAGAAAGTCGGTAGAAGTATAAAATCAGATCTGTATAAAATTATTTTTGAAAAACTGATAACTTTTTAATACTTCCTTTGCAAAACAGGAAAATGAAGATACAAACCTCTGAAAGTAGCGGTAGGGTTGACAGATTCATGAAAAAGGCAAAGAAATCAAATAAGAGAAAAACTTTGATACAAAGAGCACAGAACAACATTAATGACTTAAGCCAAGAAGGTAATAGAAACAAAAAAACCAATGTAACGCATGCAGGTAAAGGTTTAAAATCAGATCTAAGTTTACTGAAAGTAGAAAATAGGAATGTCAGATCTTAAAATTTTAGAGAAAGTGTTTTGAACCAAATGGGATATATGTGTAAAAATGAAAACTTTAACAACACATCCGGTGCAAACAAGAAAATGAAGAAACAAACATATATTTGACTTGAATACATTAAAAATACAAACTTTCTTAACACTTTCTCTGGAAAAACACAAAAGATTAAACTTTTATCCCCTTTCAACCTCATTGTTAACCACACACCTGTGGTCCTACCTTGACTATTAAGAAAACAAACCAAAACAAAATATAAAGGTCTTATGGTGTAGAGGATGAACATAAAAACAGGTTCTTTATCCAACAAAAAGAATCACTTTCATTCAATGGACTGTTTTGAGGATATAAAAAATAGAATGAATGAACTTTACATGGAGCTGAAAAAAGCACAATAAATGAAGTACAAGGAAATCACAATGAGTAAACTATTCATGAGTTAAAAAATCTAAATGACTAAAAAATTTCATTTATTTAATGGTATTTGATATTTATAAATTTTCAATTAACTTTTATAAATTAAAATAATTTTTATTTGTGTAAAACATTAAATCATTTAAATTTTTTATTTATTTAGGAATTTGAATCAAATGCTAAATAATAGTAATATTGGACATTTTATAAGAATCATAAAGGTAATTAATGGTTGAAATTTTAAAATTTGAAAATCTGAAAAATTAAATATTTGAAGATTAATAATAATAATAATAATCTTGAAATTGGAAATAAGTGTACAGCAAAAGAAGTCAGAAAAAGAATATATGAATCAGAAAGGTAATTAATGATATTGAAATTGTAAATTTTGAATATTAATATTAATATGGATACATTATGAAATATTAATATTAATAATATAGAATCATAATAACCATTCACAAATATTAAACACAAAATTGAATTTGAATTTTGAAGAATAATACAATGCGAATAATATTAACGTGAAAGTTTTTCTAAAGAATACATTAATGCGAATAATAAAATTAAATACATTAAATATAATTAAATACATTAAATTGAAGAATAAATTTTTATGAAGTTTAACTTATTTATGCCAATACATTATTAAAAAAAATAACACACATTTCATGTCTCTTTTCAAAGTAAACTATAAAGTAACATATTGAAATAAAAAATACAATATAACATTCTATAATAATATTTAATATGAAATTACATAATTTGACCGTATTTAAACAAAACTTGATAACTAAAATAAAGTAAATATAATTAATTTTCTCTAGTGGACATTTCAACAATTTGCAAATTACATAACTCTATAATAGTAATTGAATCTCTATAATCAGAACATTGTCCTTGGAAAATTAAATTCAGAAGAATACAATCTTGAATTTTCACAACACTAACAACACCATCATATGAATTGGGGTTACTCCACTATCAAAGATCAATTTATGGTCTTCACAAAGTACATGTATTTGACAAAAATCCCTTCATCCACAACCAAATTTAACATAAGCTTTGGGAGGTGGCCTTATCAGAATTTTGCAATTTACTTCACTATTGTCAATGAAGGACAACATACTTTAACATGTTTTCCCGAATATAATTTGCAAAAGCAAAAGGAAGATCCTAAAAGCAAATAAACACATGTATAAATACAGTAATGAAGTAATATGAAGTAACAAAAGAATTTGATTTTGCCTTAAACAAAGTAAACTTAAAAGAGTTATCAAATAAGAGACGTAATAAGTAGTCATTCCACTACCGGTTGCTGCACATCTTTGAGAGGAAGTCCAAACCCTAAGTAGCCAAAAAAAAAACTCTATTAACGATTTTATCAGCAAAAAAAATAAACAATGAAAACAACCATGAGAACAGGGGAAGGAAAAGATTTCACCTTGATGCTTGAACATACGATGGATATAAACGAAAATCCATTCCACTTCCATTACAGGTTGTTGCACAAACTTAAATATAGATGGAAAAAAGGTGTAAAAAATTTCACAAAGAAAGTTTAACAACAAAAAGGAGATCTCTTTGAGTGGAAGTCCAAACCCTAAGTAGCCCAAAAAAAAACTCCATTAATGATTAAATCAACAAAAAAATGAACAATGAGAACAACCATGAGGACAAAGGAAGGAAAAGATTTCACCTTGTTGCTTGAACATACGATGGATATGAACGAAAATCCATTCCACTACCGGTTGCTGCAGAAAATGAAATATAGATGGAAAAAAGGTGTAAAAAAGTTTAAAACGAAAGTTTAACAACAAAAAGGAGATATCTTTGAGAGGAAGTCCAAACCCTAAGTAGCCCAAAAAAAAAACTCCACTAACGATTAAATTAGAAAAAAACTTGAACAATGAAAACAACCGTAAAGGAAAGATTTCACCTTGGTGCTTGAACATACATTGGAAATCCAGCGAAATGTGTCCAGAGAAGAATAAACCCAACAAATGAGAATGCTTGAGAGAAACGAAAAGGCAACGAAATATAAGTGAGAGAGTAAATGAGAGAAACCAAAATAAAAGAAAGAGAAAGGCGTAAATGAGAGGAGAGAGGAAATGTGGATGATAATAAAATGAGAGTTTGTGACACGTGTAAGTTCTATAGCGTGCCACTTGTAAGTTCTACAGCGTGCCACTTGTCACTCCAGAATGAGTTTCAGTTTGCTATTTTTAGTTAAAATTTCAATTTTTTTTCTTTTTGAATATTTTTAGAACTTACCCTGGAAGTGCCTTCTATTTGTATTATAGATTGATGAATTTATTTGGTCCAACAAGAACTTTAAGTCTAGGAGGTAAATGATATGGTTTGGTCATCGTTGATAATTATTCAAGATACACATGAGTTTTATTTCTTACTCTCGAGATTGAGTCTTTTCATGTGTTTGAGATATTCGACAATGGAGTATATATTCAACAAGATTACTATATTTCTAGCATTAGAAGTGATCATATCACTAAGTTTGACATTGTAGAGTTTCAAATGTCCTGTGAATCAAATGGTATACATACAGTTTCTCTTCACCTAGAAAACCTCAACAAAACGGGATTGTGGAAAGAAAGAAGAAAACCCTCCAAGAGATGGCTAGGACCATGCTCTATGAAAACTCCTACCAAAACATTTTTGGGCATAGGTAGTCAACACTGCTTGTTATGTACAAAGCAAAATATTGATAAGTCCCATGCTTGAAAGGACTCCCTATGTGAAGAAATAGAAAACGCAACAAAGGATATTTCATGTCCTTGGCTTTGAGTGTTTTATCCTTAACAACAAAGGATCAAATTAAAAAATTTGACTCTAAGGTTGCCAAAGGTACATTCCTTGGTTACTCTGAAATATCATAGGAATATAGAGTGTATAACTCTCGTACCTTCATTGTAGAGGAAATAGTAAATATTTAATTTAACAACTTTTCACATACAAGTAGGAGACCATTAGATCTTAAAAGTGATCTTGCAAATTTGCAGATTAATAAACTTAGTGAGAGAAGAACATACCAAAAATTCATTTGTTAAAGCATTAAAAGGATCAGATTAAGCAAATTATCAAAGAGATTGAGTGAAGGAGAGAAGAAAAATTAATGTTGCATGCAATGCATTAAATAATTCTTAATGTTCAAATCTCATCAAACGATACAAAATAGAAGAAGAGAATGAATAGAGTTTAAAGCTACTTAATGGTCAAAAATGAGATGAAACGATTAATTTTTCCCAAACCTATATAAAGTCATACTTAGAAGATAAGAACAAGAAGAAGCCAAAATTTGCAAGTGTTGAAAGACTAAAATTTTCTTGAGCCCTAAAAGCTTTGTAAACAAAATTTGTGTTTATTCTAATAAACTAGTTCGTAGCAATATTATAATATATATATATATATATATATATATATATATATAATCGTTGTTTTTTAGTGAGGTGTTACTTATAATTGGAAGAAGCAAACAACTGGGGTAATTACACATATATAATAAAAGAAACATTTACTAAAAACTTAAGAATATGTTTAAAAGTAATATAATAATTTTAATATAAAGATAATAACATAAGAATTAAAAAAATATCTAATTTCTTTTATACTTCATTTCATTATAAAATATCTAATCTGTAACACTTTTAATTTAGTTCATTGCATTCTCTTATTTTTCAATATTGGTAGAGAAATCGAGTTATCAATCAAGTTGATTACATTTCAATCCAATAAACTATTCAAATCAGTAAAAGAAATAGAAAATAAAACATTTTTTCTACAAAATAAAACAAACTTACTTTCTTAACAGTTAAAAACAAAAGAAATTGAAAACTCTTCTAAATTAACCTATTCATAAACTAATTTTTAGTATAATCATGTAATTATTACTATAAAACTTTAATATCCCAAATAAATTAATAGTTTTAAGTTGCATTAATCACATACCACTATATAAAAACTCTGTAAAAAAGAATAGGCAATTGACTGGCGACGAATTTTTAAAACTCTCATTGTGCCCTTCTCTTCTTCACTTTGAAAAATAGTGTATGGTGAGGTAGAGGAAGTTCATTGTTGTGGTGAAGCTTTGCTTTTAGGTGCAAAATAACAAATGAAAAATTTCATAGAAGCCAAGTGTCATAACTACCTAACACTAATATGGATATTAATATCTGCAGAACAACAAATTCCGGATAAAAATATCCACATGTCAAAAGTCCATTATGGATAAAAATATCCAGAAGGCAATAATGAACTACGGATAAAAATATCCAGAAGTCATGTCAGTGTACCTTGACTTCTTCAACGATGGTTCCTTCTCCGACTTTCGAAGCTGACCGTGACGACTGTTGCTATGCCTGCAATGATGGTCACTGACGATGAAGCAAACGAACGGAGACGAAGGTGGGTGACGGTGACTGACCATGATGGCTACACCTGCGGCTGCTGGTTCACGCACAAACGGAGAAAAAGAAGAATAGGGTTGGGTGCATATCACACTTAAGGTATTTTCAAATTCATTAAGAATAGTTTAGTCTTTTTCTATATGCAATTGGGTTGGGTGCGAGTTCAAAAGGATTGGATGCAGGAAGAATCAGCCAAAAGAATATAAAGAATACATGAAAAAACTGTACCAAAACTCAAGCAAAAAATAATCGGCCTCCAACTAATAAAACCTAAATTTCAAAAGGCTGAAACAATTTCTAAAAAATCAAAACTAATTTAACTTACACATAAACTAACTTTCTTAATTATTACAAAAAGAATTGCAAAACTTATTTACATATATTTTAAACTCATTCGAACATTACCCATTTATCTGATTTTTTATACATCCAAACAACAAAAATAAATCAGATTTTTTTTTCATTTTATCTTAATCTTGATTACACTTTTAATAGGGAAGTAAGAATGATCAGTTTTTTTTTCCACTGGAACTGTTGGTAGGTATTTTTCTAGAACTTTACGAGGAGACATAGCAATAGTGCATAAGAATAATAGTGCATAAGAATTTGTAACAAATCTAAAGTATTTTCGGTTGCTGCTTTAAAATTAGTATCTCATTCTTTACCGAGGCTTCTCAATATTTTATAACAGCGCTTTTACAAACAAGTACAGACTATTCTGAAACAGTTCATCCCGAATTTTTTGGGAAGAAAAATAATGCATTCATACTAATGAAATCTTAAAGGTGTGTCATTTTTAAAAAGTTGATATACTGTACAATTTGAAATATCAAGACATCCAGATTCCTGGACCCATCGGTTCATGATCAGAAGCAGAACCTTGGTTAGATAGCTTCTGGATGCGGGAAGAAAACTCTTCAGCCTGAAGTGGATTGATCAAAGTCAGAACTTGAAAAAGGAAGCAAAAAACAAAATGAATGAAGTATGCACTATGTACTATCCCTCCCATCTCATGGGAAAAACCTCCTGCAGAAAGAAAAAACACAATTTTTCCAGAGAACCACAATAACTTCGAAAATCCCCTTTTTCAATTCAAATGAGGCAAATTCAACAAATCTAGTGCATCCTAAACCAACTTCAAGGTCCCTTGATAATTGATGGTTCCATATTTCTAACAACTAGCATTACAGAACGGGTTCAGAGAAAGCAAAAACATTTATTTGGCTACTTGCATAATAATTAGAAATAATAAAATAGAGAAAATACACCTAGACCAGATAGAAAGTAAAAAATCTAGACCTCGGAGAAAATTAATCTTTTCAGTATACCAAATAAACAGCACAAAGGAAAGTACAAACCTTTTCATCAATCCACATCAGAGAAGTTAATTGATTATTTAATATTCGAACTACTGCATCTAATGGAGTCATTCCATCAAGGGTATCAAGTTCTCCACCCTGAACAAAACACCTTTGTAAGCAAAGTTTCTTGCTCTTTTATTGGAATGAAAGAGCAACTAACAACCAGTACCTGGTTTGAATTAAGGGATTGGATAACTGATTTGATTTGTTCAGTCATCTGCTCAAGTTCCCTTTCAATCAATTCAGATTGCTCATACCTGCAAACGAAGGTATTAAAAACAAAAAATGACAGAAAGCATCAGCAATGAAGATAAGGTGGGAAATGAGTTGAAATATAACTCTAAATCAGATGAAAACGTATAAAGTGGAAAAGTTAATTTCATAGGTAAATTTTTATTTATTATGGAGTTTACGGTTATGCAAATCTCTGTCCGTTCCAAACCACCACGCACAGAGCATGTGCAATGAAATTACAGATGATTTACCAATAAGAACTTCAATATTCAATCCAATGTTTGAGGTGAAGCAAAAATCACTTCACACGAGAAAATTGAAATAGACGTTGGATTCAATACGGAAAAGATAGGATTAAAAGCATAAAATATAGAATATATAAAATCAAACCATCTGTGGATCCATCTAGATAATAATCAGTCAACAAATAATGATGATCCAAAACTCACATTGCATCTCTGGTAGATGCAGCTTCATCGTCAAGAAGCAAACCACGCTCATCCTTGTAAATACGTTCAGCTTCTTCCTCCATACTTTGTAAAGCCTTGTCAACCTAATACAGGGATGACATAAAAAGCTTTTATCACAATATAAAACACATGGGAAAATGTTTTGTGAACTGTTGAATGTGTATATCATTGTGAAGATAGTGGTTATAATGAGCATGTGTGAGTTTGTATGTATATATAGGTGTGTGTGTGTTTGATGAGATCCAGATTTTATAGTTTTCATGTTGTATTTGTGTTATGTTACACTTGTATATGTTCTAAAAAATATAATTTTACATAACCCGTAGGTTCTTCCATCTTAGTGCTACGAACTCACATTGTATGTTTCTTTCTCCTTAGTCTTTCCCAAGGTAGGATCTACAACTTTGACAACCTTTAATAGTTTTAAGATTCTACATTGATTGTACAAATAATGGAATAGTTTTAAATATGCTGGATGTGTTTAATTTAGACTGAATCTAGGGAAAAATCATTTTCAAAAGAACTCAATAAGATTCTGATTGATAGTTGTTTTGAACACCAATAAGCAAAGAAGACCAAGAATGCTGTGAAGTTGCTACGGAAGCAACATTCTAACACTAATAATGGAATAGAATTTTACCATTAGAACAAAGTAGAATTAGTTAGGTAACAAGACAAAGATCGCTATAGATAGAATACAAGCACAATATTTTATGAACATCCAACTATAACAAAATAATTAACTCCTTAAACATCCACAAAATAAGTAAGATAGAAATAAACTGGTTTTAAAAATACCTCATGTTGATGAGTCTCTATCAACTCCAATTGCCGCTCCAAATTTGACTGTGTCTCAACTACTTTTGCCACTTCAATCTAAATTTATAACATTAAAAATAAGCTAGAGTGGTAATTGCCAAAATTTAACCAGGTAAAAAATAATTAAAAATGTTTATTAGTATCTGCTTGCATGTAGAAACCTCAAGCCTCAATAGAACATCGCGGTTGTTTAAAATCCTGCGATCCCATTCAGCTATTGCATTTGCTTGTTTTCTAAATTTTCCAGTTCGCTCTTGCAGCTCAGCATTCCATTCCTTGATAATCTACAGGAGGATATGATTAGGAAGGGGTTAGACTGTTAGAGAGAAATAACATAACATCTAATTCCAAATACTGTAAATAATGTAGTGTCAGAAATACTGAATATCTTATCCTCCAAGTTAAACCCTATTTAAAAAGTGAATTTCTGCTTGCTAGAAATAGCGTTTATCTAGGGGTGTGTACCTTGAAGGATGTGATTTAGCTTATTTTTAGAGAAAATTTGTTTATTTTCTAAAGTTTTTGTTGGAAATAAGAGCATTTAATCTTTATTATCTTTCCAAGTGGTTCAGTTGAGGATTTGCATAGTTCAAAGTACCTAAGGAAGTTGTGGTGTTTTAATTGTTCTCTTGAGACTAGTAGTTTATATTTAGTAAGTATTGTTAAACTATAGGAAAGAGAGACATTAAGCTCAAACTGTGTTGATGAGATAGTACAGACTCTATTTATATTGAGAAAATGGAATCAATACATTAAATAAAGGAGATTTGATATCTCCTAATAATAAAGATATAATACAGAATATGCTCTGTATTTATACAATTATAACAAGTATATTTGTAATCATTCTTGTTAAACTCTCCCTCAAACTAGAGCATATAAGTCACATGTGCCCAACTTCCTGCAAATATAATCGATCATTGATTCTCTTAAGAGACTTGGTGAATATGTCAACCAAATGCTCACTAGAGTTGACAAATCTAGTAGTGATGTCTCCATACTCTAATTTTTCTCTTATGAAATGACAATCCACCTTGATTTCTCAAACTATAGAAAAGATAAAGACAATGAAATGAAATTGTGTGTTTCTTGGTCAGCATGGATGCTTTATTTATACCTCTTGATCAAACTAGGTCACTGTTTTTCCAAAAAACATTTTGGGAGAAGTCCTCAAAACATATCTTATTAAAAGATTACCCTCTACAATCTTGGGATTCAAGAGATATGAAAATTTTCTTTCATATAATTTGCCCATGTTTTTATTGTTTCTAGTTGGCTTAGGACCTCTCTTGATTTGTTTGAGTCCTTAAACTCTAACACAACAACCCACTCTCCTCCTTAGCAATTGAAATCATCTTCCTCGTGGAAAGATATTAGGACCCATAGAAGTAAATTCCATCACAGCCATTGAGAAAAAACATAAACTTTCTATCCTACCACTGTCTTCAAGGACGTCAGCAGCGGCCAATAGACGATGAAGTCAACAGCAAAAACAAAGTCATCAAGATTGAGAGCTTTGCTACCAACTTGAATAATGAGAGAATAAAGAATTATATTATTAATTTCAATCATGTTAATTACAGTCTCAACTCCTCTATTTGTAACAATCACATTCTCTTGAAAAGGAAATAAAATCTACTAGAATAAATGTGAAGATTCTAAGGATATTTTAGTTTAATTACTACGCAGATATTAGGATATTTTTATCCTCATAATCCCCTATTTACAACACCCGTAATCTTGTTTACTATGATTGAACAAAACACATTAAAATGGAAAGTCATTTTATCGCAGAGAAACTAGATAGTGGTTTGATTTGTACCTACACAAGGTCACCTTGCATATATTCTCACTAGAGGATTGTGAAAACCAAATTTTGAAAGAATAATATGCAAGTTGGAAATCCAACTTGAGGGAGAGAGCATGGTTTAATGTAAATTTGGAAATCATGATGTTTTAGTTGTTCTCTTGAAACAAGCAGTTGAATTCATTATTTTTTTAATCATTATTGTTATAAATAAATCAATTTGGTGTGGTATTTATATGAGCTACGGATTTGAACAAACAATATTTTATACAAAAAAAAGGGAAATTAAACCCAATTCTAAGTAAGTCTATCATCTTTGCAATATTCCCAAGTCTATTCCATATATTAAAGTTTCCCATGTATTCATTTGTTAAAATACTCATTTCTTTAGTATAGTTCAACAAAAGGGCAGCTTAAGTCTTAACTTACTAAGTCAACTGCACTTATCAATAATAATCATAATTAACTTACAAAATATGATGTAGGGAATTGATAAAATAAAAGTGAGCACATCACGTACCTCCTCAACAGTCTTCCCTGTGATTTCGGATGGCAATTTTGGTGTAGCAGTAACTGAAGTGCTGACAGTTGAAGTAGTTCTATAGGACAAGAGAAGGAAATATCAAAACCACCTTCCTATGATTAATAACTCGTTATACATCCATAACTTCAAACATAGGAATAGATATAAATTGCAGAAACCAGTGATTTAACATACATACAGCAGGAAACTATATACAATGCAAAGTGAAATGAGTCTGATCAGTCCTACAGATAGCATAATAGCGAATAGTTATAAGGAGCACCTAGGGGGCATCAAATAATACATGATAATGAAGTACTCCCACAATCCTACTACTGAAAACTGTGGGAGAAGAAACAGGAACATTCAAAACACAAATTGTGCTGATACGCCATAAATTTCCACATTACTTAAAAGTTGAGGTCAAGGGTATTTTATAAATACCTTCCTACTTTAATCTACCAAGATATCTAACTGTGATAGACCGCCAAGCACCAAAACAAATAATATCTCAAATGTGGTGATCCTAATGATGTCAACGGACTCATGGTCAAAACATTGGCAATAGAAGGAAGGTCTAAGACACTCTTACCCCCTTAATCTCGACTGAAGGACTTGTTCCAGTGTCATAAAGTCTCACATCACTTAGTGTAGAAAAATATTCTCTTCTTGAATTGATACCAATAACAAAGGATACAACTTATATTTATGCAGATATAATGGGAAAAAATCTCCCACAAATAAGGAAACAAAATAATAGAGATATCTCTAAAAAATAAATCTGATCTGATTGAAATGCATTCCCCTTAACTTAATCCTACAAATCTGGATATGATATAACACTCCTAATTTATACACACATCGTTAATTTACTTTTTAAAATCCTAATATTTCTAATTAATCCACACTTAAGAATATAGGTCAAAAGTAATTTATAAACACCTTTCTCATTTAACCCTCTAAAGTGCTTTTTAAACAAGTGTTCATCTTCTATATAAAAGTAAGTTTTGGAATGAAATTAGCAACAATGAAATATCAATATAACATGTTGAAGATGCAAAATCTTAAAAAAGAAAAATGAGAGATAGAAAGGAGGGTGAACTACAGAAATAAAATGCATACTTTTAACAACATTTACTAAAGTTAAAGAAAAAGGAAATACTTCAGCTACAAGCCTACAAAATGTATGCATACCCAGCAGTAGAAGCCACAACAACAGCAGATGATGTCTGAGTTGCACTGGTGCTGGAACCCAAAATTGCTGAAGCAGTAGAGGTTGTAGTGTTCAACCCTACAGATTGAAATAGATTTAGAAACAATTTACTAGAGAAGAGCTTCAAGTTTACAAGAATGAGGAATGATAATTTTATAGTGAAATAGAAAAAGATGAAAAATAAAATACAAAAATGAGTCCCTATTTCATAGAAAAGATCATCAGGAGAGCCTCCAAATTTTACACTACGTATCTAACATGTTAAAAGCATTAGAAGTTATTCAGCTTCAGCTTAAAAGGATTAAGCTTTAAGGTAAAATATTTCTTAGACTTGGTAAGGAAGCATGACTAGTACTACACAATTTGAAGTTTGATCAATGTCCTTTCTATTCCTTAAAAAACATATCTAATACAAAACAGTTGAGTTACATGTAAGTTGATCAGAGCATATATCCTCTCCTTGCTTAAATCTCAATGAAATTTAGGGCTTGTTTGGTCGTCAAAATATGATAGGATAAAATAGAATACAAAGATAAGAGCAAGATAAACATTAACAATATCCAATGTTTAATGTGCACCTGATAAAGACCAGATAACAATATTTTGTGATGGTGGTGGTGATGAAGGTAATGATGGTGATGACAATAATGACGATGATGGTGGTAGCATTGACAACAACAACAATAATGAGATTGTAGCAACTAACGGTGACCATGGTACTATACAAGTGGTGATCATGACGATGGTAATAACAATATGGCGGTGACAATGAGGATGATGGTGAGAGTGGTAGCAACAACAATGAAAGTGGTGGTCATTGTTATGACAATGATGCCAATGATAATATTAAAAAAAAAAAAAAATAGGGTAAATTCCTTGTGTATATTGAACACATTGGGTTATGTTTATATAAAAAAGAAACATATGGGTTAAGCCCATTACATAAATAGAAATATCTATAATATCTAATTATATCTTATAATATCTGGCTGGTGCATATAAACCATATGTACCCAGCTTGTTACAAATGTAATCAATCCTAGGCCTACGTAAAGGTTTAATAAAAATATCTACAAATTGATCATTTGAATTAACAAACTCAATCTTGATATCTCCCGAAATAATTACCAATTCTTCCTTGAATTTTCTTAAATCAAAGTACATTCTGGATCAGTTTCCTTCACGTACAGTTTGCAGCAACTTAATGACTATAGTGCTGTCCACAAACGAAATAATATATTCTATGATATTACTACTCCTTCAACTAACCAACCTAGATCACAATTTCTGTTTTCAGACTAAAACTGCTCTTCAGTATTGTAAGGTGAAAAATTGAACTTAGCCTTTAACCTTGGCCCACAGTAGAGTCAAGCCACCTAGGCAGTGCAAAACAACTTACCCTTAAGTAATGAAAAATTAACCAAAGGGAACAAAAAAAACATGAAATATAGGGTTTTATGAGTTGGATATATGACGCAACAGAAAATACTATCATTAAATCTCTATTAGAAGAGAAATCAAGAAAGGACTGTGGTAATAAACATCTCACAGTATACTTGGTAATTGTCGATAAAACGTGGCAATGTGTGTTGTTGATGCTAACTAGTTTCAAATCTTCTTATATTGATATTTAGATTGGCCAATAAAGCTCTCACAATGCGAATAACAAAGCTATTACCATATGTGCATAATCAGTGAGAACTATCCCTTTCACAGAGTTCATAACGCCAGACAGTCGTAAATCAGAGGAAATTGATGCAAAAATCAACAGAAACTCTACTACAAAGAAAGTAGAAGAAAACTGAAAATTATTTCAAACTTATTTCAGGACAAAAATCTTCTACCTACGCATTTTGTTATGCTGAAAAAAAATAACATCTACATTTCATTCATAGATCGAATTGATTGAAAAGAAAATATCATCATAGATGTAAATCACCAGTGAATATCCATTTTAACAACAAAACAGTTCATTCACCTCACAAATAGCAGCAAACATGATTTACACAGATATTTCTAAAAGGAGTCAAACTGCGGGGCTCACCAAATACAGGAGTAGTAGCGGTAGAAACTGCCGCCGTTGATGACTTATTTGCAAAGGAAAACCCAGTCCCTAGAGAAACATTGGATGCGGTGCTTCCTACACCAAATCCTGTAAAAGATGATCCTCCACTGGCAGAGGATGCTGCACCAGTAGAAGCAGCAGAAACCGCCAAAGCACTTGTGGTGGCAGAACATGCAGTAATAGCACCAAAGGCAGGCACAGAAGATGAAAGGGTTGTGCCACCAGTAGCCACGGTAGATGCAGTGGTGGTTGTCACAGTGGAGAACAGTGGCGCTGAAGATGTGGTAAACGAAAAAGAACCCGATGGTTTTGATGCCGATGCGCTAGAAGCCGCCAAAGAAACTGAAGCAGCATTGGGGAACCCAAAAGAGGGTAAGGAGAGTCCCGATGAGCTAGACGGCACTGGGAACGTTGTTGATGTCGAGGTCGAAGACCCAGTGCCAAACGCACCTGCGAACAAAGGAGAGCTACTTGCAGTAGTTGAGGAAGCTGAAGAAGCTGACAATGCTCCAAATGGCGTCGTTGCAGCTGAGGATGATCCTCCGAACAGCGGTGAGGCAGAAGAAGATGCTCCAAGAGCTGTCGTTGGGACAGAGGAAGTACTACCACCAAACGGCGTCGTAGCAGAAATTGTTGCGCCAAATGAAGCTGTTGCTCCGAACAGTGATGCAGAGGACGCTCCACCAAACGACGAAGCAGATGACGCTCCAAACGACGTCGTGGAAGCTGGGGACGCTGCACCAACCTGCGTCGTAGATGTTGAGGACGCCGCACCTAACGGCGTCGTTGAAGCAGAGGACCCTACACCAAATAGCGTTGTCGAAGCTGAGGACGCTACACTAAATGGAGTTGTCGAAGCTGAGGACCCTACACCAAATGGACTCGTTGAAACTGAGGAGGATGCACCAAACAATGTCGTTGATGCAGATGACGCTCCTCCGAACCGCGTCGTCGAAGCTGATGGCGTTCCACCAAACGCCGAAGTCGAAGCTGATGGCGTTCCACCAAACGCCGAAGTCGAAGCTGATGGCGTTCCACCAAACGCCGAAGTCGAAGCTGAGGGCATTCCACCAAACGCTGCCGTTGATGCTGAGGTCGTTCCACCAAACGGAGTCGCTGGAGCAGGGGAGGCTGCGCCAAACAGATTTGTTGAAGCTGAGGAAGCTGCTCCAAACGGCGTCGTCGCAGCGAAAGTGCCTCCAAAAGGCGACGCAGCAGAGGAAGCAGCCCCAAACAGCGTGGTATTGGAAGAGGAAGGTGCCCCAAACGACGACGTCATTGTAGAAGAGGAAGAAGTCCCGAACGGCGTCGTTGCGGAGGAGGAAGAGGAGAACAAGGGTGAGGCAGAGCTACCAGCACCGAAAATTGAAGAAGCGTTGCCAGTAGCCGAGGAAGAAGGAGCGAAGGAGAAAGATGGAGGGGATGGTGAAGAAGAGGCGGCGGAGGTAGGGTTTGTTGCGGTGGTGAAGAGAGAGGAGGATGCGAAAGAGAAAGCGGGGGTGGAGGATGAGCCAAATGAAAATGGGGAAGCGGAAGAAGAAGAAGAAGAAGGGTTTGTGAAAGAAAATGAAGACAGAGATTGAGTTGATGAAGAAGAGGAAGAAGATCCGAAGGAGAAACCCGACATTGTTGCGCGCTCTCTCTGCTTTGTCCGATTGGAGTGCGGAGCGTCTTCCGCTTTCAAAAAAGAATAGGGGTTTTCGACTTGTATTGTTAGGTTTCGGGGTTTTGCTTTACCGCACTCACGCTAGTTTTAATTGAGCATTTTTTTATGGTGTTTCGATGCTTTGATCTGTGGGTGATAAGTATTCTTTATCTTATTAAGCATAATATTCACTTATTTAATTTCTTTAGAATATTTATTTAGATGATTTTCATAAAAAAAATTAGTTTTTACAATTATAGGAAAAGAAAGCTTAAATATACTCTCTTTTTTTATTGATACGTTTAACATTTTAAAACACTTTTAGTATGATTTAATGATGAAGAAAAGTTAGGACAAAAAAGGAACATGGAAGAAGTAAAACTAGTCAAGCCACCATGATTCTTTGCTTGGCAAAAATGACTCTAGCTTAGCTAACCTCTTCTTTTCTTAGAAAGAATATGGAGTAGAGAGTAACATATTTTCATCATCAAGCTTCATACAATGAGAGTTAAGTCTTCCAACGATCTTTGTAGTGAGTATGAAAACAATGCTTAGAGACTTTGCCCAACAAGCCTAAGTTTAACGGGTCACTTATACAATATTATCTCATTGGCTAAAAAACTCATATGAAGTGAGGAAGGCACGAAGAAAGAGGAAAATAAGTGGGCTAGGGCACCCATCCATTGAAGGCTCCCTCCATTTCATCTTCATCTTTTTGTTCAGATTCAACATCATGAGTAGTAAAATCCTCTTTTTTTTTTGGGGATTAGATGTATTCACCAAACTCTGGTGTAATTTGGTTACATTTCTATACAATTCTATATTTCTCTTCATCATTAAGAGGTTGAAAATTCTTTTGAATTTTGACCTAAGATAAGACATTCAATATTGTCTGGAAATATAGAATAACATACTTATTGTCTTAAATACTTGATCTTAATGTAAGTTTATTTTATTGAGTTGACAAAAAAGTGTAATTCAGTATATATTCTTAGAATTTGTTTAAAGAAATTAGAGTATAGTTTTTCATCATAACAAACTAAATTAATGAGCTTAACGGAACAAGATAATGAGGTAATAATATCCATTTTATATATTTGTCTTCGACTAGTTTACTGATTTCAAAAATATTAAAAATAATGTAGTGTTTTAATTTTAATTTTTCTTTTAAGTGCTTGTTATATCATTTTATGCTTTATCTTTTATTTTAAGATTAATAGTGTAAAGTTATTACCCCAAGTCGTGATGGATTCAAAACTCATATTTATAAAACTACTAATGACAATGGTGTGCTCGCTAGAAAGTTAATAGTGAAATATCTCAAGTTGATATTTGAATGTTATGTGTTTACTAGGTCAAGTACTTTTGAATGTGATTGAATTAAAAGTTTATTTTGCAGTTTAATGCCCTGGTTGAATTGGGGTGGAGATTTTGTGGGGAGGGGAGGGAGTGGATTAAAGAGGATTAGAAGGGATGTGTGAGAATGTTTGAGGTTGTTTGGATTGAGAGATGGTAGAGTGAATTTGTGACGATTGTTTATTGAAATTTGTGAGTGATGTGATAGTTAGGAAATAATTTAGAAATTATTTTTAAAATGTAAAATGTAAATTTACAAATTTATCCTTGTCAATAACAAATATTTTAATAATGAGTTATGGTATATTTTTTGTAAGTTTGAGTTAATTATTTTTTTATAATATATAATATTCATAATTACTCTTATTTTGTAATAAAAAATAATTTTTTGTTAAATTCAAATAAATTTATTAAAATTTATGAAAATAATATTTATTATTATATATTTGTTATTTTATATAATTATATATGTTTTGTTGATATTATCATTTTATTTTATTACTTTTATTATTTATAATTATATGTTGTTATTAATAGTATAATTAAATATATTTGAAATTATTAAATAAATTTATCTAATATTTAAATTTGTATATTGTATATTGTATGTATATAACTATATTAATAATTATAATAGTAATAAAATAAATAATATTATTAATATTTTGAGTAATTATATATTTTAAAAATAATGTACAATTTAAACATACTAGCATTATAAAATTCACATATTTTCATAAATATTATGAAATATTGACTAACAACATGAAAAAAACTATATTTTATTTTTTAAGTATAATTTTTTATTTCAATTTGTATCTAATAAAATAAAGAAAATAAAATAACAACTTTCGCTTATCATTAATAAACATTAGATGAATATGAAATAGTTGGTGATTACAATAAATGAAGTCAATAAATTAGAATCCTAAATGATGTTGTGTCAAGGGAATTTTAAAAAACTATAAACATAATAATGTTCAATCATGCATTAAATTTAACTAACAATCAAAATAAGTTCAACATAAAAAATAATAATAACACAATAAAAGTACAATTAATGTTCTTCATTGAGTTGAAGCTAGTGAAGTGTATCTTCGATTTGGTCCAAACGTGTGTGGATAGTGTTGATATTTTCATGTATATTTTGAATCCCCCCCCCCCCCAAATTTGTGTTAACATCGTCGAATCATGGGGGATTTCGGGTTGAGGATGACCTACTGCAACATGTTCTTTAGGCAATGGAATGTCTTCGTGTTCTTGTTCATGTTCGTCATTAGGCCTTCCAAGTTGCCACACACCATTTACCTCAAAGATATTCATTTTCTTCATGGTTTTTTCCCCGAAGAAGTTATTCCATCCTAACGTGATTGATGACTCTCCCATCAAGTTTATGTCATATAGTAACATGAGGTGTGTGATTAAACAACTATATGGAAGAAACATATCATTGTCACGACATTTTATCATATGTTGCATGATATAATGAGGTCAATTAATCATTACATTATTTTTTAGGCACCATAACATGAAAACATCTTCATGAACCAACTGCGAGAAGTTGCTCCCTCGAGGACACAACATGTGCACCCATATGTAATGAAGTAGTCTGTCATTCATGGTCAAACTACCTACGTTTCTTATATTTTGATCGTGCACCTTTTCTCTTGTCATGGTTAATAGGGCTTGTTGACGATCAAAATGTATGCTCTCAGGGATGGTACCTGGGGTTAACAAGAGACCATCATATTTCAGATTCGCCACGTTCATCCAATCCCTATGTCTAATTATTATCTTGTGGGTGTCGATCTGAGTAGCAAGGTAACCCTGTGACATTATATGGAGATTTGAATAAAAAAAAACCCTAACATATCCTCATAATATTGTAGTGTTATACTAAGAAAGTGTTGCAATCCTTGGAAGTTCAAATATTCTTGAAACTGAAAATCAGATGTGGCAAAAAATGGGAAATCTAAGACTTTTGGAGGTATGACTGATTTTCCATGAAAATTTTCCTCAAATGCAACCATCTGACGTTTCGTTTGGAAATACCGAGAATAATCTAAAACACCCTCCCTCCTTTGTAGTGGGATCATAGGAACTTCATCATCATTTCATCCG
>Ga0123342_1005176_pt1 | contig 19217 bp, 8 predicted proteins | sample Turbeawhitnodule_FD_89960 | JGI IMG/M metagenome (GOLD analysis project Ga0123342, IMG submission 89960) | Root nodule microbial communities of legume samples collected from Mexico - Turtle bean Mexico white nodule | ecosystem: Host-associated > Plants > Roots > Nodule | place: Mexico: Nepantla... | reverse complement strand
GCACGTGGTTCTCCCCTGGTCATGGCCCTCTCATGGGTCGTATCTGTACCAGGGTCTCCCAGCAGTGGCGTGGATACTTCACGAGTCAGGATATCCCCTACTGGTGCTAGAACTTATGGCCTTAAAGCCACCTTTCTCTTCTCCTTGCTACTGTTCTGGACTGTCGAGGCCCGAAGCCTCCTTGCGACGTCTTAACTTGGTGACGCCCCTCTTTGGGCGATGCCTCTCTTGGGCGATGTCTTTGCTTGGCGATGCCTCTCTTGGGCGATGTCAGACCACCCGATCTTCCATTATCTAACACGTCGGTGACACACAAAGCGGCGACAACCGATTATGTATGCCGTAGAATGCCATTTCCATAAACGGCGACTATGTACGCCGCAGAACGCCACTTCCATAAACGGCGACACATTTCTCTTGTCCACGTCATCACACCCGATGACCTGATCGGTACAATAAAAAAAGAAAAAAACTTTTTTATAAATTAGTAACCAATTTTAGAAAAGAATAGTTTAAAATCTAAAGTAGTTAATATTTAAAATTGTGATAATTAACATTAGATGTCAATTTAAAAATTTATACCAATAATTTTTAAAATAGTATTTAACTTACATGTTGATTTTTTTAGACATTTAACAATTGTGTCATTAAATGATTCAATGTTTTGCACATATGGTAGTTCTTGCACCTCCGAATAGACATGGTGGGGTGAATGTGAATTTTTAAGCTTTTAATAGAAATCATGAAAACTACTCCTCACAGCTTTTATTTGTATCCCACTGTTCTTACTTCATTGTTGTAACTATTTTTAATATGCTCGTTTTCAAGTCCAAGGACTCCCCACAGGTATTGTATTGTTTAAAACTTTCTTCTCATGTTTCTGCCTTGTAACCGATAGACATACATTTTAGGCTACATTAAGTCAAAAAAGATTTAGGTGGAAACTTCATAACATATTTCACAAATCCATTCTTTACATTTTACTAATTGTCCATGTTTATGTCATACTACAACTTTTAGTACACATGTTAATGGCAACTTATCCCTCCTTGGACAAATCCCCTCCTAATCGATATTACCCAACTTCATAAGTTACACCATTTGTTGTTTATGACTATTATTTTATTAGTTTTAAGTACAAAATGAGACAAAAATATCAATTTGACTACGATAAATTAACACCCGTGTTGAGAATCTCTCCTTAATGAGAGACTATGACCAATAAATCTTGTTAATTGATTCATTGAATTCAATGATGAATATTTCAAAGTCTTTGAATCATACTTCTCTTGAAGATAATGAAATTCAACCTAGAAAGTTCAAGATAATTTTTTCAAGGTATTTAAAAAATGTGACAAACATTAATTATTCAATATCTCTTTGTGAACAAACATTTATCTTATTCTCTATATAAATGGAACTTGTGAGGAAGAGAAGAACAACATATAAAGTAAACGAAAGATTTGATATCCACCATAGTAAGAGACTAGAGAGACATTGTATTTCATCTTTGTAGAAGAAATTAAGTGTTATCTTCATAGAGTAAGAGAAACAAATGTCGTAATCCTACTTTTATAGTAATTTTTTTTATCTTGTGGGTTTTTACTTCTCAAGTTGAGAAGGTTTTCCTAAGTTAAAAATCTCCAGTGTCATTATTATATTATATTATATTTCCTTTTATTACTTATGCGAATGTCCATTTTTATATTTACATAAAATAAAGACAATTATTTTAACTTAGGAAGGGAGTCAGAGCTTTGGACGCCGTGGAATGAAGGAATACAGTGAATGAAAAGATAGAATTAGGTTAAAATGAAAATTATGTTATATTTTAATTTTTTAATATTTTTTACTGAAAGGTATAATGGTAAAATCGGTTTTAATATGGTGTTGCCGAAAAAGTGATGGAGGTACAAAAGGACTCTTTCTTCCTACACCTCCATACCTTCTTCTACCACCCCATACTAAATGTAAAAATACTATTTTCTCCTTTTTTGTGCCACCTCCATACATAATCCGGAAGCTGTTTTTGAATCCGGAAGTGTTCTTAAGATTTATAAAATCCAGAACTCTTTTTTGCATTTGAAATAAGCCTATGGATTATGTAATCCGGATATATTCCGGATTACATAATCCGGAAGTCAATCTCATATTTAGAAAAGACTTATGGATTATGTAATCCGGAAGCTAATCACTCCTCTGAAAAAAAGGCTCCCGGATTACATAATCTGGAAGCTAATTTTATGTATAGAAAAGACTTCCAGATTATGTAATCTGGAAGCTAATCACAAAAGGCTTCCGGATTACATAATCCAGAAGCTAATTTTGGATCTAGAAAAAAACTTCCGGATTATGTAATCCGAAATATTAATAAAGGGTATTTTTGGAATATAAAAAATATATGGGGGTGGCACAAGAAGGTATGGAGGTGCAGGAAGAAGCAGCCGTACAAAAGTAGTCTGGAATTGAATAGAGAGAGAGAGGCCCTAGAAGGAAAAGGGCAACTTCTTCCTGCAGCTCTACAAATTTCTTCTTGCACCCCATCATTTTCAGAGAAGACTGTTTTGTCCCCTTTAAAAAATGACTTTCAGATTGTTTTTTCCTAAACATATTTTCCAGAAGATGTTTTATGAATTCTGGATTTATCAATCTGAAAATTAAAAAAAAATATGTTCCAAAAAAGGTGTTTTGGAATGATTACTCTTTGCTTACGAAACCACTATTTCGGAAACATCTAAAAGTGTAAAGGATAATTTCGGTATTTTTAAAGAATGTAGGGGTGCAGGAAGAAAAATGTAGAGGTGAAGGAAGAAATTGTCAAGGAAAAGTAGTGCAGAGAGAGAGGCCCAAGAAGAAAAAGTAGGGCTGAGACAGAGAGGCCCAAGAAGGGAAAGTAGGGCAGAGAGAGAGGGAGGCCCAAATAGGGGAGAAGGGGAGAGAAAGGAAAACAAAAGGCGGGGTGGCGTGTGCATTCGAACTCAACTGACCGCTTTTTTTGCGTTGGTGTTGGCGGCCACTCAATCTCATCTCATCACAATATCTCATCACTCACTCTTCACTCAACAACACATCTCTTCTCTTTTGTTTCTTCCAAAATTCATAATCTCACTTTCACCCCCATTTTCCATTTCCCTTTCCAGTTGCTATATAACAGTGTCACTGTTACTGTTACCCGCTCTCTCTGTTTCCCAAACCCTTTCTTCCCTTCTCTTCTCTTCTCCATTGATGTCGACTTCCGGCGAGGATCATCATCAACCCCACCCCCCTCCTCATCCATCTCAATTCAAATTCCACCTATTGCACTCCCCTTCTCACTTTTCTCCCCTTCCCCATTCTCTTTTTCCCAATTTCCCCGTGAGTTCTCTTTTCAATTCCTTTTCTCTTTTCCTTCTCTGCCCATGATCCCATGGATAGATCATGTCCCTGATTCCAACTAACACAATCTCATCATGTAAATTATAAACGCTGTTTTGTTTTCCACACAATGCATTCATTTCACCTGCACTTGTTTCTGATCTTAACAACATCTATCATTCACCTACTCACATGTTTTCTTCATCGGGATACAGTTTGATAAATTGTTTTTGAATTACTAGAGATGACAGCCAATGCAAGTTTCCTTTTTTATGTTTCTTGATCTACCTTTTTGCTACCAATACCCTTGTAATCACTTTTTCACCTTTTGTTGATCTTCATGCGGATTCAACTAGTACAAAAATATATTTATCAATGATAAAAAAAGATTGGCTCTTTGTAAGCTTATATTTGAATTTTATTTTCCGCTCATGTGACCCTTATATTTGTTTAACGTTTAAATATTAGAAATATACTATGCTGAATAAGCTTCCGCCAGATTGTAGTTTCTGTAAGGCTTTAATGTTCGCGTTCAACTACCTATGCAGTTGAGTCAAAGATATGAAAGCAATAATTTCAAGTCTCACACAAGTAATCTCGAAGTAGCTCCTGACATGAGCAAAACAGTTAATCTTCCCCCTCCGGTTCAAATCGAGCCTTCCGTAAGAGGAAAGCAAAATGGTAAATCAAAACTTTCAAGAAACACAAAATCTGGGACTCACAGACCTGGTTCCGGTAACACTCTTTTAGACTATGATTCTGTTAAACTCTTCCTTAATTTACATATATCAATATCTCCCGTTGTTTTTTATTATAATTATTATTTTGCTGGAGTTTATGTTGGGTGGATTTTCCTTATCAGATTCCCCTAATTCAACTGCGGTTAACAACTGTCGTTATGACAGTTCCTTAGGTATGTCTATGCTCAAGTATTCCTTATCAGATGCCTTTTTAACTCAATTTTCTTAGTCAACGTGCTCTCTTTATAATGCACTATTATCATATGCCTTGTGCAGGACTGTTAACAAAGAAATTTGTGAGCTTGATCCAAGATGCTAAGGATGGCACCCTGGATCTTAATAAAACCGCTGAGATCTTGGAGGTATAGAAAATGTCTTTCATGGTTTTGTTCACTGATGGCTCCTTTTGTCAGGTTTATTTTGGGCTTCTCTTCCAGTCCTTTTCATTTAAATTTTCCTATTTGTGCTATTAGTATAATGCACTTCTGCTTCCTGTCTTTTTCATTTCTGGTTTTATAATATATCCAAAATTAATTTTGACAGGTTCAGAAAAGGAGAATTTATGACATTACAAATGTTCTTGAAGGAGTAGGATTGATAGAGAAAACTTCAAAGAATCATATACAGTGGAAGTAAATATTGTTATTTTCTTTATTACTCTTTGGTCTTTTTATTATATTTCTCGTATATATGATACACGTTGTGCCTTACGAGCAGGGGATGTGATGGACTTGGGCCACGAGAACTGGAAGACCAAATTAACAGTCTAAAGGTTTTGAATCTTTTCTATTGACTCAGTTCATATGTATTTCTTAATTCCTGCTTTTAGACTGCCTGCATGGTTGGTTTGAATGTAAACATCACTTAATTTTTTACACACGACCATTTTTTTTGTCAGATTTTACATACGACCATATAAGTGAAAAATGAAAACCTATTTTGCTTCTTTTGAAGCCATGGGTTACAGGAATCCTGAATGTCTTCTTGGAATCACATTCCTAGCCATCCGATTAGTCACTGCTCCATGCCTCCAAGGAATCTTTGATTTTAATGTTTAGTAGGAAAAAGATAGAATTTTCCAAATTCCCTTGGAATATATGGTACCCATGTCCAAAATATTTGTTCGTAATTGTACAGTTAAGGCAGCAGAGGATGAAAAAATTGTTCAAAATAAAATTCTAGTTGCTGGCAGTAACTTTCTACTTAATCTGCGCAAGGCATTGTTCTAGAAGCGAAAAGAATTTTTTTGGGCCACTTAAGTGCATTTTAAAAGGATTCTGTAGAAACTTAAGCTTCTGCTTGACGTGTTTCTGAATAGCTTTAGTGTCTCTCACAAATCAGTATATGATGTGATGCCTTTTAATAAGTTTCTTGGACAAATCAAAATCTAAATGTAACATGATTCCATCTTTTATGGTACTATTTACTTATAGATCAGGTGTAAACTTCATACTATGGAACGAATGTATTGGTCTCGCTACTTCTATCCTGAACTAAGTATGCCTATGCAGATATTATAGCAAGCTTCTGGTCGTGCCTTGGACTAATGTAATTGATCACCAATTTTAGTTTAAAATGCATGTGCTCTTAGGATTTTAGCTCCACCTGCCAATACTGCAGTGTGTTAGTGATTTGGTCCAACTCTGACAATCTGATTCAATGCAGGCCGAAGTTGAAACTCTATATGCCAGGGAATGCGAACTTGATGATTGTATAAGGTCTGCTTGCAACTGATATCGTGTGAAGTTCCATATAGTTGATCTATTTTTTTAAAACAATTATCATTTTGATTTCTCAGGAAAAAACAGGAGCTTCTAAGAAACCTAGAGGAAAGTGAAAGCTCTCAAAAGTATGAACTTCTGAAGACAACTTGTCTTGTATTTGAGTTGCAATTTATAGGTTTCTTTACCTGATAGTAAAGCTTGCTTGATCATTAGGTACCTTTTTTTGACCAAGGAAGAGATTCTTAGTCTTCCATGCTTCCAGGTCATTTTTTTTCTAAACGCTTAAATTTTATGAAGATGTATCTATTTACCATTATGGCCACTTACCTATTATCTACTATTTTCTCAGAATCAGGAAATTATTGCAATCAAGGCTCCAAAAGCTAGTTTCATCGAGGTCCCTGATCCTGATGAGGTGGTATCTACTTTCGACTAACATGGGTGTTTAAACATGCTTGGTGTATGATAAGATTTTAATTGACTCCTCACTCAAATGAGCAGGAATTAGTTTTCCGGCAAAGACAGTACAAAATGATTGTTAGAAGCGCCACTGGACCAATATATTTGTACCTCTTGAGGTACTACTCTACTGTAACATTGCAGCCAAAAGTTTCTTTATTACTATGATCTCTCTGTGTTTGCTTTTGTTAAATCTTTGCTCTTTGTTTGTTTAAAGGTCATTTTTCCTTTGTATTGAATCTTCTAATAACTGCCGATCTTTTTAATCCTTGAAGCAAGGATGACTGCAAGTATGAGGATGATAGTGTCAAACGGGTGAAAGTAACGGATCCATCATGGAATAGTGAGCACTACAGAAAGAGGGGTGTGGGATTATTAGAAAGCCAAGATGATAAAAAAAATACTTCTGAGAGTTTCAATTTTCAGGGATCACAATCATCTGGAATTCAAGAAATAACTCCCACCGATTTTGAAGTATGTATAACTTGAAGCTGAGTGGTAAATTACCAAAAACTGGAAAAACATGTCATGTCATTGTGTTTATTTGCAGATGGAAGATGACTACTGGTTTCAATCAGATCCTGGAGTGAGGTTAACAGAACTGTGGGGTACCAATATCTTCTAACTAATCCTTATTATATGAATTTGATTCTTGGATTTTTATTTTACATGAAGATGCAAGGCGACCAGTTTTAAAGCTCATATTGATGAATGCTTAGCTTTGTTTTTTTTTTTCTGCACAGAAAATGAGCCGTTGATGCAGATAGATGAGCTTGGAGACGATTAATCCAGTAAGTGGAGTGGGATTTTCTAGAACACAAGCTTCACTAACAGATACGATTAATAAGTAAGAGATAGACCATTAATGGTTCCAGATGACACAAAGGTACCTTTCAAACTGTAAATTTCAGTTTTCTTTTTTAATTTCTTTCTTTTGGCTCTGTCTTGAGTATGTAATTGTGTCCTTATCCTACAGTGTAACTTATGAATGAATAAGGTTGAGGGACAACTTTTAATACAAGTGTTTCAAATCTATGTCCCAATACAGTTGCAAATTATCTCACAACTTAATTGACGGACAATTAATGTTGCTCTTTAGTATAACTTAATTTCTTGTATCATTATATATCTCCATTAATTAATTGATAGATTCAAATCTAATATTGATATAGAAAAGAGTGAAAGATATCTTGAAATTGACACCATCAATTATTTGATCCTTAGGATATTTCCATCTGAGTAATCCTTCATAAGTTGTTGTTTTTTCAATAATTTTTCTGTAGGTTCAATTGTTCACATTTTTTTAAGCAACCCTATTTCATTAGAATTTCTTCGCCTGATTCTCGTATGAATTTTTTTCTCGTGCTTAAATTTTTCTTTTTAACTCTTGCTCCCTGCAACAATGGTTGTCTTTGGTACTGGAAAGCATTTTTCTACCTCATTCATCTCCAACGCTAGAATCCAGAATTGGTGCTAAACATTGCTGAAGGTATTTTTATGTGAAAAAAAACATGCAACATTAGTTTCTAACCTTGACAGTAATAATTCAAATTAGTTTGCTAAAGTTTGTAACACTAGTTACTTTAGCCCTCAAAATCATAATTAACTTGTAAAAATTTTGTGCCTTTGCCCAAGTTAGGTAAAAGTTTTTAAAAGTTAAAAAAGCTTCAAATTTTAGGTATCCAAAAACATGATTTATTTAATTAAATAATAATAATGTATTAAATTATCACTTTAATGTTAAAATTATATATATTTTATATAATTGAAAGCTTAATCATTAATACTCATTAGCTTGTTTTAGACTTATCAGAACTATTAAAAAATATACTGACAGTTAATTTTCAAAGAACTTGATTCTTGAATTTGAATCTTAATTATGTAACCGAATAAAATATTCTATTCAATATTTTGAAAGAAATTTTTTACCGTCCATAATAATTAATAAAATTAAAGATACTTGATTGACAAAATTTTGGAGAAATTATATATTTCTAAGAACCTTATTCTTCCCGAGCCAGAAAAACACGAAAAAATTAATATCGAGGAAAGATAAAAAAAGAAAAGTATAAAACATGAGAAACTTTCTTAGCAATTAAGAGAATGTTTATTCAGAGAAACAATCATAATGGATTATGAATAATAACATAATTCATTATAACATAAATATAAGAAAATATTTATATTTAATTAATTATATTTAATACAAATATATATAATTTATTTACTATATCATTGTTCATCATATATATTAATTTATTGTTTGTCTAATATAACTAAATATTTTTATTTATTATTTTATTAATATCATATATTTGCAAGTATAAATTTAGATTTTATTTCATGATTTACTTTAATATTCTTTTCATAATAGATTTCATTATTTACTTTTTAAGTTTGTTTTTATAATTTTTATTTTATGTTGGCCGGCTCACATCTGTATTTATGAGTGATAAGTCAAACCTATTAATCCATAAGTTTTATGTGGTTCAGCTTGTCCTAACCTTTTTTGGCAGGCTAAATAGGGAGAGGACCGACCAACATTTAAGGTAGTTTATATTTATTTTAAATTTAAATAAAAAAAATTAAAAAAAACTAAGAAAATTAAATATGATATAAATTACTCACTAAAATTACTTGAAAATAGTTGGACTGACTTTTAAGGATATATATATATATATATATATATATATATATTCATTTTATATTGATCTTATTTTTTATTTGAATTGAAAAAATTAATTGAAGATTAATTTGATATTAGTGATTTTGATTTTGTTTTCTCGTAAATAATTATCAATAAAATAAATTAAATTTAAATGAAAGTATAAAATATATTAAAAATTTAATTATTCTTTAAATTTATGTAATTCTATGGAATGTTATTAACAAAATAAAACTAAATATCATTTATAATTTTATAAATTAATTACTTGGTAAATAATTATCTTTCTATTTTAATTCACATTCATTCTTATTAAAATGAAGTCAAAGATATTTTTGCAATTTATTTTCTTACCCAATTAGTTTATTTATTTTATTACATTATTCAAATTTATTACAAAATTTTCACTCTTTTTTTTTTCTCAATCCAAATATCATCTCTTTCCACTATCTTTCCTTTCTCACTCACCCAAATCCAAACGAAATATAAAAGTGTATTGCTGTATTATGTCTTTTAGGACCAATTATTTTATCCATGTTCTAATGGTTGACAATTATCAAGCTTATAAAAGAGGTTATTGCGTAAAATTCATATAAAAAATGTCTCGAAGGAAGGGAGAGTGATAAAAAGAAGTGTAGTTTAAAGCTATTAGGCCAGAATTATCTTTTAAAGATTTTTGATAACTAGATAGCTTTAACTTTAAAAACCAATAATTATTTTATTAACAAATATTCAAATCAATCCAAAAAGTTGAATATATTGATAGTTATATTTTTAATTTTTTTTATGTAAATAGGTCTTTAAAAATGTATTTGTTAAGCTTATTTGATTAAATATAAAGAAAAATGTGTTTAATTATCAAATATCAATATAGCTCTCCATCAAAGATTTATATGCTATCCATTTTTCAAATACTTATTTACATAAAAAATTTGATAAAAAAAACTTGTACACCTACGCATTCATCTTTTATAAATTAATGTAAGTATTTATTCGTTATTTGGTATTTAGAAAAAAAAACATACATGTTTGATTAACTTTATCACAATTATTAAACAGAGATAAGTAAACTTGTTTATAACCTTTCGGTTCTACCAACTACTGTAGTGTGATTCTATTTTTATATCTCGATCATGGCTATATAAAATGGATGTGATGTAACCTAAACTTGTGACACCAAAACAAAAGACCAAATATCCTCACTCCCTCCCTAACAAAATACACTCATGTTACAAGCAAAACATCAAGTGCAAAACAAAAAAGGACCACATACAACATTAAGAACTCATCAAATGTCCTCACTACAGCATTCATCATTGGAAAGAGCCATTGTTGGCACGTCGTTGGGGGCACGCCCAAAATTTGACGTTTCTTTGGTTGATTCTTGCATAGAAATTCACAACGCTAAGCGCGATATGGAAGGATCACATGCAACCTAGTCAATGTATCCCACCCATCTCTTTCAACTTTCAGTAGAATAATGTTTTGTTAACATCCTCTGCGAAATTACACAAAATTACACATGAATCTGCAAACGTGGAGAGATGGGTGATGTTTATGGTAATTCCGTTGTATATATTAAACACATAAAATTATGTTTATATAAGAAAAAAAATATATGAACTAAACCCATTACATAAATAAATATATATGTAATATCTAACAATTTCATAATATCTAACAAAAACGTGTGAGAACTTCTCACCACAAAGGGAGAATCGGGCGGTTGTTAGTGGCAATGGTGTTGGAATGGGGAGGTTGGTAGTGACAACGATGTTAGAATGGAGTCGAGCGAAGACATGCCCGTAGAGGGTAAGCAAATGCATGTTCGTCGAAGGGTAAGCAATGTTATGGTATTTGGTTGAGCGAGATCCCACAAAGGGTTTCAAGAAATTAGGGTTTGTGATGGGAATCGCCGCGATACTGCAAGTGTTGATTTCAGATCGAACAATTGTCGTTGTTTGAGAAAAATCGATCACAGGAAACAGTAAACTTATAATTGATTATTCGTATAACATTGTTGGGGCTCATTCTTGTTTATAGTCCACGTAATCTAACATTAAATCAAAACTGACATTTCAAATCAATAATTACATTTATACAAATATAAATTTATATAAAATAATCATTGCCTATCTTAAATATTTATAATTCTGCCAATACAATGCCAACCAAAATTGACATTTCAAATCAATAATTACATTTATACAAATATAACTTTACATAAAATAATCATTGCATGTCTTAAATTACTGCCAATACAATACCAACCCATGTTCAAAACCATTTAACAATTACAAGGTCAAAATTTGATTTACAAGTTCAACCCTCTCTCCTTTTTCCGCATCTAAAATCTGTGACATTGAACTTGTAATCAGTGCAACTTGCTTATGAAAGGTCCAAAAAGAGTTGGTCCTGCAAGGGAAACGTTAAGCAGGGCACTTGTGTATGCCTTCATGATTCCTTGGATGCCTTCCTCCTGCAAAAAGACATACAATATGGATCAATAACATATAAAGTTGTGAAATCCAAACCAAGAATCATTAAACAAGAGGAGTTAAGTCAATGAAAACACATAGCATCCACATACTAGGCAGAATGTTAGATGAAAGATTCAAATAGAATTTCTAAAATTGAACCGATCCTTGAACTAATGAAAGTAGTGCTTCAAAGTTCAATTAATTTTAATATAACATATTAAGCAATATTAAACATAAAATAGTATAATATTCATAAATTCATAATATTGAAAATTAAACCTCACTTATAAATGTTATAACATATAATATTCGAAATTAAACTTCACTTATAAATTTCATAACCTATAATATTCAAAATTAAACATAAAATAAAATCAAATATGTCTGAAGACCTTTAAATTCAACACCACACAAAGCAACTACAAATAGAAACAAAAACAATATAATTAATATAACTATCAGCTATCAGCTGGGATTAAAATCGTATCAATCATACTAATATTGAGTTTTTTTAATTAAAATATAAAGCAAACAGATTATGCCTGGGTTTGAACAAATTCTACCTGCGTGCAACACTGCCACAAACACTTTCTCAATAAGAGGAGCCTTGACGTTTCAATCAAAGCTTCCAAAAAATGTTTTGGTCACATGTCCTTCATGCTCAACCTCATAAAAGAGTACTATCTCATTTTCTTCAAAATAAATCACCCAATGAACACCTATATGGTACTTTTCTCCTGATTTTAGTACTCTCTCGGCATTAGGAAGCTTGTCTTACTCTCTGGGCATTAGTATTCTTTATTTATTTTATTAAAAATAAATAAAGAATAATGATTATACATATGTGTGTTGGAATGCAATTGTGATCCAAAGTTTTATTAAGAAAAAGTCATGAAAAAATGAATGAAGTATTTTATCCAAAACATGTACATATACTCAATCATTTTCGTACAAAATATATTCTCTATTTTCTGGTGACACGCTTTTCTATTAAGTTTATTAAAAAAATTGAATTTAAACATTATATTGTATAAGAGTTTATCCTCTTTTCTAGTAAGTGTATTTATATCATTTGGATATTCAATCCTGCATTTAGTCCATGTACCAGACAATTAAATTGTTCGGAAAGTTATTTCATTTAAAAACGAATAAATTGTATATAGTCAATGATCACTTCAACCAACTTCATTCTATTTCAATTAGATTTCTATTTCGATTTTTTACTTCAATTGCCACGTCATCTGCTTAAGCCACACGTTTTAGTTTGTCAAATGTGTGTTTATTGAGAGACTGTGTCAACATATCATGATCCTTCAGTATATCCACAAAGTTGGTCAAAAAAATAAAATTATTCGCAAGAAAAAAATTTGGCAATAGATGGAATGAAACTGAGGCAAGTGATTTACATAAAATTTTACAATTGGGTTGGACACCCACCATTGTCCACCTACCCATGTTTTTCAGGCTAAAAGTTGGAACTATTGCAGTCCTAACGGATTCCAGCCGATCGATTTTTTCTTAGTCTACCTCGTGTAACCCTAATACTTTCTTCCATTATGGTATCTTCCAAGGGAGGGTTCTCATTTTCATTTGCAGAAGAGGATGAAGGTGCTATTGGTACAGTCTGCATTGACTCTTCCTCGGCAGGTACGGATTGGTTGGTATTTTCAGGCATAGAATTGGACTTCTGACTCTTTAAACCTGCTACAGTAGAGGGTGCTTTAGGCACTTGTTGTTCCTCTGCTACTTCTTTCTGGAGCTGACTTGATGTGTTAGAAGTAGAAGGTGGATCTTCAGCTTGTGGTTCTGTTGCAGCCGCTGGTTGGCTACTACCCGCAGTTGGTGGTTGCTGTGAAATTGAAGAGAATGTGTTTAATGTGCGTGAGTAAGCACGGCAAGGAAATGGGATAAAGACCATGGAGATGGCATTTGATACAGCAAAGGAAAACAATAAATTAACTTATTTTGGAAAAATAATCGCTTATGTTCTCACCCTACTTTTTTTTTGAAAAAGCTTTAAAAAAATAAGCGTGATTATTTTTTCTTAGAACAATCCTCTTTCCAGATATGAGCTAGTAAATCAAGTATCAAACAATACTCAACAATTTAGAGATAATTGATCAATATGACAACGTGGAAAGCAATAGCAGAAACACCATTGTAAAGCAATTCTTTACATTTGCAAAATATATCTCCCTCCTATAATAATTAGTATAACTGCCATTAAGATGTGAATTCGGAGCTGGCATGCACATCTATATATAGTTATGTACTAAAACATGTTAATATATATATATATATATATATATATATATATATGTGTGTGTGTGTGTGTGTGTCCTGGAATTAAACAACAAAAGAATGAAGGGTAAGCAGAGCAAACCAAGCTCGGGATTTGGAAAAGCTTATTTCTCAGTTAATTTTATTTCCAACAAATTCTCTTATGAAGTTGACAAAAATACTATCCGAATGCTTCTCCAGAATATGCGGAATCAAGCACAAACCAAGTCTGATGATATAGAAAAAGCATAAATTTATGTACATATAAATTTCAGTATAGCTAGCCACAAGTCGAATATAACAGCAGACAAGCTAAGATAAGCTAAACAACTACCTGAACAGGGCGTGACGAAGTTGTTGATTGTGCAGCAACATACTGCAAAATGTCAAATACTCTAGTCTGGCCATAGCTAGAAGCTTTTTGCCAATACAAAACAGCGATGTCTCCTGCCCTTGTCCTTAGTTCCAATAAGTTGCGATCAATTTCTGTCTCGTGTTTTGCAACATACGGTCTAAAGAAGGAATCATACACATATGTTGTTCCCTAAAACAGGTAATGATATTAAATTCAACCATCAAGTTGAAGAGAGACAATGATAGAGCAATACAGATTCAACCATAGTAGTTAATTTCATACCTTAGTTTTCGGGTACCACAAGAATATGAAAAATGCCAACTTAGCTTCACTATACATTGGGACCCTTCAAGAAGAATAAGCTGCTTATTTAATAAGAAAGCACAATAAACTTTTTCTTTTTATAATTACAGAAAAGACATAGCATTCTCTGCTCCGTTCAAAGATACTATTCATTACCAAGAAATAAAAGTATCACCAATCCGCTCACATACAGTCAAAACAGCTACCAAAATCCTGCAACACAATAGGGTGCAAAAAGAATTAATATTGCATTTACCAACAGTAATGTACAAGTTTTATGCCGATGGTGGATGTCCAATCTACCAGTACTGGCACCAAAAGCGAAGTTGCTCAATTTCTGGTCTATTCTTTTCAACTGCCTTATAGCACTCATAGGCTGGGAAGGCATAGCCAAAAACCATCCTATCAACAAGTAGATGGAAATATACAAATTCAATCAATCTTGAAAATTACAGGAAAACCCCATCATACAAAATTATCAGAGATTTAGTACAGCATGAACATACACAAGTACCCTCGTAATAAAAGATCCTATCATTGTGTATCCCTGCCATGGAAAAAAATGATAATCGGTTAAGTCAAACAAGATAGCTTCCAAGATTTCCCAGAAACTGAAACTTAAGAAGAATTGTGAGTCTAAAAGATATACCCATCTCTAATGAAACTTGCTTTAACATGAGAGAAAACGCACAAATTTGATTACAACGAATTTCATTTCGAAGAGGAGAATGCATAAAACTAGGGTCAACACAAATTAAAGGCGTATATTCACATAACGGTAGGTTTCTCAATGGTAAACATCACTTTTTCCAGCGCAAATTGAAAAACCAAAGCCAAACGAGGTCCATGAAGTACACAATAATCGATTGCCTGCTGATTTAAATTGAAATTGCAAACACACGTGGAAGCTGAGAAAAAAAACGCGTTTCGTTTGCGTTGTTGACTCTAAACAGCACACAACTCGAATTAGGGCGAAGTAAAATAAAGATCGCTTTGCAACATGGAACTCAAGAAAACGGACGCTAACAATAACGAACAGAGAACCTTGTTGAATTTAATTAAACTCGCGGAAATAAAATGAAGTGAGAAAAGTGAAATACCTGTGTAGTGTGAGATAAAGAAGGACGAATAGTGTAAAATCAGAAACTGATATGAGTTTATAGAGAAATAAGAGAATGTGACGAAAGGTGAAGAAGGAAGAAGAGAAGTTGGAAAATGGAGCCGTTTGATTTTGTGTTTTATTTGTAATTGCTTCGATTCCTGTTTATCAATATATACAAGTACATATACATACGGTGTATACACTTCTCTACTCTATACTCTACGCTCTACGCCCTAACTTAACCCAACCCAATCCCAACACTGTGGCCTTTTATACGTTTTTTCACTTGTTTCTCACCATCATCGTAAATTAATAATAAATTAATAGTTAAATGCACTTACGGTACGGATACTAAAATATATATTAGATAAAGAAATGTGAAAAGGTTAAATTAAAAATTAATTAACATAATTTATAAATATACAATGATAATATTTTATGTTCTTCAAATATCTTTTCGTTTAATGGTTGATAAACAAATTTCCCAAAATATAGTGAGACATTAACGCGAGATATGTTTTCTGTTACACAAACGATGTTGAGATTGAACTCATAATTTCTTATCCAAAGGAATGCTTAATATTTTCACTAGCTTAAATAAGGAATACTATTATTTTTGTAATAAATAATATAAATTTCATATTGTTTTTTTTTTTACTAAAAGTACGTGAAAATTTATAAGAAAATTTTATGTAAGAAGATGGTAAAAAAAAAGAAGTTTTTATTATGTTAGGTGTATATTTACAACACTTAATGTATAAATATTTTCTTTCTCCAAATTACATATAATTAAATAGATCTACTAATTAAATTTTATCATTATTAAATTAATTATATATAATTAAAAACAATATCATATAATAATTATAATTTGATAATTATTATTTCTTTAATAAAATTAAACACTTCATACAACTTTGCATAATTAATTATCGTCCAACTTCAAAATATATATATATATATATATATATTTTGCAAAACTCTAACTCTAATGTTATGTATTTTTATTAGTAAAATTCGAATATATGTTTATAATAACTTGTTGAATCAACTTAGTAGACTCTAGATGAATGGTAATGTCTAATTATCCATCATTATGATACTTACACAACTCCATAATGGAGAATGCACTCATCGTCCCATAAGGGTAAGTGCTTTTCTCTTCATTATCTATCCATCCATGGTGCTTCTTTTTGCCAGCCACTAGAAGGGTCAAAGATAATAGTAATATGGGACATATATGGAGATTCATTATTTTTTCTGGATAAAAATGCAAAACTTCACAAACAAATAGGCCAATATTTAATAAAGCTCAAGTTACATGGCCAAAGGGACCTTTAAGATCGCATAATTACAAGATACCCATACAAATATATCATGTAAAACTACATTACTTTTATCATATAAATATTTAAATGACCCTCATCTCGTGTTTTGTAAAAAAACAATTTTTATTTGAGTTAAATAAATGCTATATTTGAATTCATTTTAGTGAAAAAAAATTGTATACTTTTTCACTAAGTGATCCTTGGTATAAATAACAACTATATAATTTTAAATATCGAATGCCAATTTTAACCTTAAAAATGAATTAATATTTTAGAAAAATTTTAAAAACTAATAATAACAATAATAATATTGCAGCATGAAACTATATTTGACGTCATGATTTAAGTGTGAAAACCTAAAAGTAAGGTAATATTTAGTTTTATTTTTTCAAAATAAATTAATGCCTATTTTTTTTATTTTTAAATAGGTTTATTAATAGATGTTATTAATAGAGGTTAACCTCTACTATGCATTTAAGTAAAAAAAAAGGTTTTTTAAACTTATGGTAAGTCTTACTTTATTTTATTTTTCAGAAATTTCGGTGTACTGTTATTTTGACTGTTTACTACTCTTTATTTAGTCTTTTCTACACTCTTCTTCCTTCTTCAAGAAACTAGCTCTACGAGTGTTTCGTTTTGTTAAATCCAACTTCGTTGCTCGCGTGAGGATTTGCAAATCTTTCCGAAGGTAAATCATTTCTAACCCTTCAAAATTTCATCTCTCAACCAATATTTTCCATGCGTTTTCCTTTTGTCTTATTTAGTTTTTCAAAATTGGTTTTCACTTTTCCTATTTCTCACGTCCTAGATCACTTCACTAGTTAAGTCTTAGTGGGTTGTTTGATTTTCTGAACAAATTGTGGTGCGTTTTCGTTTTCCATTCACATTTCTAAACTCTTAGTTGTGTTTTTGTTCCAGAATTGCGTTTTTCGTTTTGGAAACTACAATACATTTCACGAATTTGGTGTCTCACGTCTCTCTGGTTTGTATCTTGTGTATATCTGTTTGTGATTTTTCTCGTATTTTGTTATTGTACACAATATTGCTTACAACATAGATGGAAGTGGTTATTTGATGTTTAACAAAAATGAAAATGGAATGAACTCTAGCCTAAGACATATGATAAGAGTGTTAGGTACATTTGATATAACCATTATTTCATACACTTATTAGAGTCTTTTTCACCGGCAATGGTGGTTTCATCAATCTTGCTTCTATCTTGTTTCCATTCCAAAAAATGATTTTTGGTCATCCACTTTTGTTAAATAGTTTTGCAATTATTTTACATAATTTTTGGTATTTAATTCTTGTGAGAGTTTGTGAGAAGTGAACTAATTAGTACTTGTTCAGTACTAGAAATGTATAGTAGAGTAAACATGGTGCAACAAAAAAAGAAAATAGAAAAGAAGAGAAGGAAGATGTTTGCTTTCTGTTTGTTTTAACTTTACGTTTTGTGTTATGTTTTTAAGAGGTGCTGATATACTTGGTTTGACTCTGCTCACTCCACTCTCCTTAAATTCATAGTTGGGTTATTTTTTCTTGGTTAGTTTTCATAAATACATTTATCAGTCAAAAGTACATGATATTTTGGTGCCATGTTCAGGGTCATAATTCCGAGGATCACAGGTTGATGCATGTGTTTTGACACCTTTTTTTATTATTGTGTTTTGAAAGTTTTTCTCTGTTTCTTAATTCTTTGTTTAATATAATACATATAAAAGATTAAAAGAAATCTAAGAATGATGTGTATAAAATCTACAGTACATTAATTTAAAAAATAAAAATTAAAAGATCAAAACTTATTTATAGTTAAATAAGTAATTAAATCTGGTTATTATGTTGAGCATGCTACAATTGTTAAGGTAATCATGAGATTTCTTAGGATCCACATGTTAAAAAAAAATAAAAATAAAAGAGTTGTCTTTGGTGTATGCTTATTCAATATTGGAGTTTCCTAATATGAATAAGATATATAATATATTTTTTTGTGTGATATTTGTGTAAACTTAAAATCACAAACCTGTGGTGACATCAAACTTTGATACATGTGTTTCAAATAATCATGAAGAATGAGTATGACATTTGTTTAATTTATTTTAGAATTTTTCCTGTTTCTTTCCTCTTTTCTTTTCCTTATTATTGAGACTCATTTGTGGTTGATACGGTGATGGAGCGGGGAAGGGGAAGAACACAAAGAAAACTAGAAAAATAAGTGTTGGGATAGAGATATATCAGAATAAAAACAACTTTTCTAGGATAAAAATAACATAACCAACAACATGATGGAAGAGGGCCAAGCTCACTACACTATGAAAGCCAAAAGACTAAGACTAGCTTCACAAAGGAGCGTCTAGCCTCTCAAAGGAGCGTCTAGTCTTCCAAATGGAGCGTCTAGCTTCACAAGGGAGCGTCTAGCCATGGCTACAT
>Ga0123342_1005175_pt1 | contig 19223 bp, 10 predicted proteins | sample Turbeawhitnodule_FD_89960 | JGI IMG/M metagenome (GOLD analysis project Ga0123342, IMG submission 89960) | Root nodule microbial communities of legume samples collected from Mexico - Turtle bean Mexico white nodule | ecosystem: Host-associated > Plants > Roots > Nodule | place: Mexico: Nepantla... | reverse complement strand
TTATTGAAAGTGGGAAGTTAGAGAGTGAGAGTGGTAGCAGTGATGAGGAGGAAGAAATTCATACAACACACTCTCACTCTTTCACTTCTCTCCAATGGCCTCAAAGTTACAAGTAAATACTTCTTCTTTGTCTACTACTTTTTGTTTAAATCCTTTGCTATTATTACTTTTTGTTTTGTTTTTGTTGCCTTCAGCTATGGTATGTAATATTGTTGTTCATAGGAGGTTTTTGAAATTTTAATTTGTTTATCAAAGTTTTTTTTTATCAAACAGTAAAATCTGTATAACATATATACAAATAAAGATTAGGTTGATTAAACATAGAAGTTGAACCTATAACTAGTACCATCAACTAATTAGATAACACACTTATCCTAACATAAAATTAATCATACATAAACAACTTTGTATTACTTTCTTCAAATTATCTTAATATAGTCTCTCATAATTTACTCTTCAAAAAATGTTTGGGTTAATTGGAGATATTTTCACAAGGCTATGCTTACATTTGTTGAACTAACACCATAAGACCTTAAATCTCTTATGTGCTAAGACATACTTTAACATAATTGTAATAGTATTTACTCTGAAGAATGTTCAGGTTGGATCTTTCATAAATAACACTCACAGTCATGATAATTTATTTGTTAACTGCACTTCCCATTGTACATCTGCACTAAATCAGAACTAAGAAGCTTAGTTTTATCAAAATTCATAGTCTAATATCAACATAATTTTTGTTAGAGTAATGATATTGACAACGCACAATTTTTATACAATTACATTACTCTTAATACTATTATTTTAATATTTTTTCATATAATTTAATTACAAATTTATCTTTCCCATCAATAAAAAAATTATATAAAATTCTTCAAACTATCATTTTCCTTCTTGCTTACACCACTCTCTAATATTTTCTATATACTTATATAGGATGCCAAATACATGCATAAGCTTATAGGATGCCCACCACCAATAGTGCCTCTAAGGCCTAATAGCAATTTATATATTGTACCATTGGATTCTGCTGAGGAATCCATTATGTTAGGAAATGTATTACCCTTACCCTCTTTTACCTGTAACCCACCTCCCTTTGAATAACTTCTAGTGCTTGCTTTGATTCTCTTCTCATCAAATGACCCATGGTTAGGGATCACAAGAGGAGACAACAAATGTGGCTTTCATTATATCATTTATATTTTTAAAATAAAAATTCTTCCGTATAAATTTGTTATCATATTCTCATCCACATTAGGGAAATGGATATACCTATATCTTTGTAACCATCTTTTATTTTTTTAAATATTAATTAAATACTTTTATATAAAAAAATAAAAATCATAACTAAGGAAATCAAATGTTCAATGTAAAAAAGATGCAGATTTCCTTTTTTTTAATATCAAATATAAAAAATAAAATTATAATTATATAAATATCAAATAAAAATATTAAATTAATAATTAGATAAAGATCAACTAATTATAAAAAAAAAGTAAAACTGATGCAATGTATGATATAAAAATAAGTTACCAAACTAAAATCATTTTTGTTTACATATTACAACTCTTAAACAACTACATTAGTATTTAAGTGAGAGTATTCAATAAGTTCCACAAACATTATGCATCACAGGACAATCTTAAGTTTTTAAGTGACTTTATCTTTGTCTCTCTAACCTTAAGTATTATTAAGAAGAGAAGATTAATTGACATTTTTCTTGTTCAAACCTCATAGTCATAACGTGAACGATACTAAAGAGTTTCAATGTATTATAAATATTACCATTTTCGTCCATTATACTATAACAACAATTTTACATTTAATAATTGTTATAACTTAGTTGAATGTCCAAATTCAACTTAACAAGAGCTAATTCAATAAATACCTTTTTTTTCTAAATAAGTATTACATAGAGAAAATTCACGATACAATTTAAATTTCACACATTTAAAATTAAATTTTAATTCAATAGATTCAACTTAAATTATTTTTTCTTATCTGAAGGAAATGTGGTACCAGCAAAACTATTAATTTCCATTTTTTAGAGATCCTAATTATATTACTAAAACTCCAAAAGTTTTAATCTGAGATCAAAAATATGTTCAGACTATCTTAATATATTGATTGCTACTTTCATAGGGATTTAATAATTTAATATGTTTAAAGTACAAATAACCTCATAATTTAAATTTCTAAAGAAGGGATAGAAAGAATATTGAAAAAAAAAAGGATAAAAAGGTGAAATTTAAAATAAAATAAAATATCAACTCTTATAACTTATTTATAGACTTTATTTTTATAAATTTTATACTTCTAAAGAAAATGCATACTTACATTAATTGTCAGATATGATTAATGAATTGACTGTCAAATATATTCTTATATTTTTAATACTTACATTCAGTGGGCATGTTGCTTCTATTTTTAATATATTCTTATATAACATTAAAAAAAACTATAAATTTGTTTCTATGGTTGGATGAGTGAAAGAGTGATTTAAGCTTTTTTTCCTCAATCAATGTAAATTTAGTATACTTTACTTTAATTAATTTTTTCTAAAAAATAATTTATAACTAAACCATCACTCTTACATTATTTTTATAAATATTTAAATATTATTATTTTTACTTCTAAATATATAAAATTGTCTCCCTTATACAAATTTATTACACTTTTTTTTAAAATTTTCTATAAAAATATAATAATTTGTATTAGATAATCATTTTTACATGGAAAATCAATATTAGAATGAGTAATTGAAGGAAGCTTTTAAAAATAAAAATATTTTTTATGATTATTCTAATTAAAAATATATTTTAAAATCTTTTAAAATATTATATCATTAGGTTAATTTTCTTAAAGAATATGTCACATCAATTGGGTTAACATAAAAGGAGAAAATATATTGCTCATAACTACGTTTTACAATTATAACTCTAACTGTTTAATTAAAAACCTGTCTAAGTAACAACAAAATAGATCATTTAAATTTTGATAAATTAGTAAAAAAAAAAAGAAAAAGAGTGAAATGTGTGATTCAAATCATATTATTAAATAAATTTTAAAATTATTTCATTTTAAATATTTAAAATACTAAAATTGTGATAGTTGTAAAAACTATTTTATATTACACATTGGAGAACTTAACATGCATCACTATACATCCTTTCTATAGCATTAGTAGTAACTTTATGTTTATCAGAATAATAGGTATCAGATTTCACTTTGATAAGGAGAATTGTAAAGCATACTTTTATAAAAAAAAAAAAAACTTACGCATTACAGCTTGTGTCTGGGATAACATATTATGGGTGGTCCGTGGTCCGATAAAGGCCCGATAGCGGGCGACCTGATAAACCTAACAAACATTCGCTAGGATAGACTTTAATTGACTCTGATACCATATTACAAAGTGGACTTTAAGCCTAACTCAACCCCATAAAATCGACTCATGGGGTGAGGTTTGCACCCACTTATATACAATGAAATACTCTAATCTTTAGTCGATGTGGGATCTCTAACACTTGTCATGATAATAATGTTGATTAGTCTCTTATTAATTTCCTTGTTTTCTTCTTATGACAGAGAGACTACAAATTCTTACACACTTCCAGCAACTCCAAATTTTGATTCAATTCTACGAGTACCAAGTATTATATTTTCCAGTTTTGAAAATCGTTCAAAACATAGCATACAAATAGATGGAAAAACTCCTTTCCTCTCTAGTCCTGAAGTCCCTACACAATCAACATCACTGAAGGAAAATGCAGCGCAAGAGCATTTAGTAGGCGAATTGCCCATTAGTCGTGGGTGCAGCTTAATTCAAACAATTTTCAATGGTATGTTATTTCATAGCAAACACTTGCACCTAACTGAACTATCCACAATTTTTATTGCAATCTGGTCATTTTCTGAGGTGATAACGTATTTTACATTTGGCAAATGGCAGCAACTAATGTGATGGCTGGAGTTGGCATTCTCTCAACACCTTATACATTGAAAGAAGCTGGTTGGATGAGCATGGTGTTGATGATTCTTTTTGCTATCATTTGTTGCTATACAACTACCCTTATGAGATATTGCTTTGAAAGCAGAGAAGGAATCAATAGCTACCCAGATATAGGAGAAGCTGCATTTGGAAAATATGGTCGTATTTTCGTATCAGTGAGTTATCTACATATTTATTTAAATTATTTGAAAATCCTTGTGCAGTGCTTGTTACTCCATAGATAAATCTTTTCTGGGATTTATTTCTGTTTCTTATTAATTGTGAGGCTTAAATTCCTCCATTCTAAATTGGATTTCTTTGAACCTCAAAGTCAATCTATTTGATTCCGACTAGATGATTGTTTTTATTCAGTTTTGTACCATGGTTTTATCTAGTTTTGGTCATTTTTCTTTTTTATCTCTTAAAGTTTAATTTAGGATCCTAAGAAATGCTTCTCAAGATTATTCACTGTTTATCTTTATCTGTTGTATAATACAAACTCATGTCACAGAATGCTGAGATGTAACTTTTTCACTTAAATACTAACCAATATATACTTATGGAATTATTGCAGATCATCCTGTACACAAAATTATATGTAAGTTTTGCAACCATTTCTTATGTTTGTTTTAATGTATTTATAACACATCTTTTTGTGAGTGTAGTCATGTTGTGTAGAATTCATCACCTTGGAAGGAGACAACCTCACCATACTATTTCCAGGAACATCATTAGATTTGGGTAGTTTCCAATTAGATTCAGTGCACTTGTTTGGAATTTTTGCTGCACTTACTTTTTTCCCAATTGTTTTGTTGAAGGATTTTCGTATAATCTCTGCATTGTCAGGTACTCCAAAGTGTAAAGGACATTTCCTTTGTTTTCAATTTTACAAATTAACATTTCCTTAACGAAATTTTTGTTATGATTTGCAGCTGGAAGGGTTTTTGCAACATTATTGATTGTTGTCTGTGTGTTTTGTGTTGGGATAATGGATGGTGTTGGATTCCATCATAACACTAAATTGGTAAAATGGAGTGGCATTCCATTAGCTATTGGCATCCACGGGTTTTGCTTTGCAGGCCATTCAGTTTTTCCAAATATCTACCAATCTATGGCTGACAAAACACAATTTACTAAAGCATTAATAGTATGGTATGCTATCTCCTTTATTTTGTCTGTAACAGGAAAAATATTTTTGATTAATATTTTTTAATATCAAATTCTTAAACTCATTTGTTCGCACACAATTTTGTATTGTCTGTTGCAATATATGGAGGTGTTGCCATCATGGGATTCCTTGCTTTTGGCAACGACACTTTGTCTCAAATAACATTAAATTTGCCAAGAAATGCATCTGCTTCAAAGGTTGCAATATGGACAACAGTAAGTATGATAATTTCTTGGTCTCTTAGCATTATTTCATTAGTTTCACTAAAGTGAACATTTTTTTACCCATGTGTTCCTTACGCTTTTTCAGGTAATCAACCCATTCACTAAATATCCTTTTTGCCTAAAACTAGTATGTCATGAATGCGATAATTGGAGATAGCTTGATCAAATTCAGGAATAATTTTAGTTTGATTTTCCCTAACTATACACAAATTTTCTTTGTTGATGAACCCATTAGCAAGAAGTCTCGAGGAGTTGCTACCAGATAGACTCTCAAGAACTTATTGGTGTTTCGTTCTTATCATAATTGCACTTGTTGTATCTACAGTTTGTGCTGCTTTTCTGATTCCCTTTTTTGGTGAGCTTGAACTTTAATTTTGTAGTATTACTTGTAATGTGACTGCTCAACTAGTTAAGGACAGTACAAAAATTAATATAGCTTTATGTTCATAAGAATATATTTTTATATTTGTTTTCTACTCATATGTGTATTTGAGGTAGGTATATTATGATAACATAGGTTCATATAAGTTTGTATCTTTTCAGTTGCCTTTCTGAAGTGTTAATTTCTCATAATTTTATGTGAGTTGGACTATTTCTATTTCTAACCTAAGTTGAAGTGCCGATTACTTCTTATATCTTTATTAATTTCCATAAAAAAATGATCAAACATTTTCATTAAGAAAATTCTACGTTGAATATAGAAAATGGTATGTCATATGAACCTAAGTGACTCTTTAACACCATTTTGTTACAATTTCAGGGTATGTGATGGCTCTAATTGGCTCTATCTTCACTATACTTGTGGTAAGAAAACACTCCAATCACTTTCACATAAACACACTCAATCACAAATATTTCCCTGTCAAACATTTGTGACCACTTATAATTTCTATTAAGAATTTCAGTGAAACTGCAAACAAATTTTGGGAAATTTTCAGTTAGTGATATTTCCAAGTTTATGTTTTATGAGAATTGTGGGGAAAAAAGCGACGTGTACACAGGTATGATACTGTTGTTCTTGCATTTAATTTTAAATTTATTTTATCTAGAATCATATTTTATAAATCATTATTATTATTGTTATTATTATCCCGACTCTATTTACACACTTTCTTATATCTTTACTTTGACACATGTTGTGTTGAGTTTAGTAATTGCTGCATTTGGAGTAATTTTTGGAATTCTAGGAACATATTCATCTGTGTCGAATATTGTAAAGAGTTACTGAGACTTTTATCTTCTTCACTGGATGATTAGAATTGGTGTTAACCAGTTGCAAATGTTTACTATTGACGGTAGAACCACTTCAATTTTTGTGTCACAAGTATTTCTTTTAATTTAATTTTACTTGGGTATACATAATGTAAAAGAGTTCAATGATATTTTATTGCAATTATGTACACCAAAACCTATGACAGTATATAAAAAAATATAGATAATATACATATCTATATGTCGTGCAAATGTCAAATTTTTTAATATTAAAATTAATAATTTTGATAGAAGTGATAAATGGACGTAGGAAAAATAATGCTACAATTAATAAAAAAATTAAGTTTTATACATGTAGTGTTGTTTCGGAAAACAAAATTGTACTATTTTTAAATTAGAAAGTATAAAAAATGAGTAAAAATAATTTCTAAAAGATTTTGTTTTTTCAAAAACTATTTGCTTTTTGTTTATTTTATTATTACAATAATCGGTCAAATTTATTTTATTCGTACAAGATCACGTCTCTTTTACAAAAGGCAAATATTTGCAATTTATAAGTTTCACGTTTTGTTATAGTTTCTAGAACTAGATGAACATTTTCGATAAAAAAAAAAGAGTAAAAATGTTAGACTAAAATTTTAATACCCATGATGCAAAATTGCAATTACGGTAACTAATACAAGAAAATATCAGTCAGAAATGTGGAAGTCAAAGTTAAACTTGTATTAGACTTGATTTTTATGTAGATGTAATATGAATATAAAAAAATTCATACATCTTAGTGTTTTTTTTATTGGTTACTCATTAACCGAAATTATTTTTAAAAGGGTTAAAGTATTTTCTATATACCTTTTTTTATAAAAGTTTTTCAGGTTAGGATGAATATGTAACTTGACCTCTCATCTAGTTTAACATTTCAAGTAATAACAATTATCTGTCATTCTATGAAAAAAGTATTATTAAAAAAAATAAAAATAAAGAAAATATAAAAAATATGGTGAAACTAGACCAAAACTCATATGTTAGTGTTCTAGCCAAGACAAATGACCCTCAGTTTTTTTTTCTGCCCCCTTCTCATAGGTCTCCGCCTCCTCTTATAGTAGACTCGGTCCCCCGTCATTCTCTGTAACCAACAACTTTATTTCATATTAATTTCCATTACTCCCCTTCGGTAACGCCTCCTTCTCCTTTAAGTCTCATTATGATCGGCATCTGAATGTTACCTTATTCATCAATCAACCCATACTCATACAACCCCTCAACCTCAGGCATAAGCCAATGAGGCTAATTTGGCCTTTCATGTTCCTTCCTTCTTAGGAATGGTCGGCTCACGACCCTCCTTACCAGGGTGAGTCAATGAGGCTAAGTCAATCGTGCCCACCCCTGCTTTCCAGCATACCAACTGGCACAACACACTATGGCACTCCCATCACCATCGATTCCCACACCCATCATTACTTTTGGACACATGTCCCTTCAACCATTAAATGCTGCAACTCCATCCACGTGTCATAACCTTACTCGCCCATTTGAAATAACTCTCATTTCATTAACCTTCCTCTTCCCGCTTATTCACCATCATCCTAACTTTGCTCATTCACTCACTTCACTGTCCAACTCTCTCTTCTTCTCAACCGCGCTTTCAGGTACGCATCGTTTGCCTTTCTAGCTTGCTGCTTTAATCCACTGTATACTTATGAACTCCCTAATTGTATCCTCTACTATTGTACTTGTCCTTTCTCTCTTAATGGATTATAACTCCATTTACTCTTAGGCTAGACGCAACGTTCTTCGCGAATTCTTTGTCTTTACTTGTTCCACCAAGATTGAAAACTTCCGCCATGCCCAAACCTTGAGTCGTTCTGGTCTTGAATCGCAAATTGTTGTCGTTCCCAATACCCTTGATGAACCTGTTTGCAAAGACCGCCAAAACGAACAACCTTTATGCTTCTTTTACGAAAGTCTCTTCATTAAACTCGACGTTCGCCTTCCTCTATCACCTTTCAAAAATGGTGTTTTGATTATCATGAACGTTGCTCCTGCTCAACTCCACCCCAACAACTGGGCCTTCATCAGGGTCTTCCAAATTCTCTGCACCCACTTTGACATTACTCCTACACGCAACATGTTGTTTTACTTTTTTGAATTCAAACCCTCCAAACGAACCTCCCGAGCTTCTCTCAATGGCGTCTCTGGACGAGGCCTCTTATTGCTATTTCAGTCTTCCTATAAAACATTTAAAGGAAAATTTCTCAAAATCCAAACTGATTGTCCTGATTCCAACCTTTTAACCAGGTTCCATTTATATTGGTCTCCTCGACCCCAAAGCCAAACTCCCCGTTCTGTAGATGATTTAAAAAACAACGAATTAAATGGTTGCACAACACTTGATCATTTGGACACCATATTTGAAACCTCTGTACTCCTAAAGCTTGAACCCCAACCTAGCGATGTTAAAGTTTACATTGATGTTTTACTCCTTCACTACTTTTCCATTTATTCCTTCTTTATATTGACAACTAACCCTAATTTTCATGCACAAAAGACCATGTCACTAAGCAGAGCTGACATGAGACTTCGCCTAAAGAAGAAAGAAAAGGCCACCTCCATCGCCCCTTCAGATGATTCGGAGAAGACCGACGCCCTTCCTTTGAAGTGAACACGCATGGGGCATACACACACCAAGCCCTCTCAACCGATACCTGAAACAAAACACTCTTCCCACCAACGCTCGACCTCTGGCGGCCAGTACTGCCTTAGTCCCCACACTGACCACTTGGACAGACTTTCTGCAATACTTGAACAACCTTGCTCGGTCACATGAAACTTAAGCCACCCTTTTTGACTCTCAAGGGAAACAACTTGAAGAAGATCTGGCCACAGTGCAAAAGAACGTCGCTCTTTTGGAAACTCAACTTCGCGACACTTCTCGGGATAGAGATGATGCCCACTTTAAACTGCAACAAACCTTGGCTGACATGTCTCTGAAACAAAAGGAGTTTGCTACCACTGAGAATCTTTTCCAAACCAAAGTTCAGACCTTTGACACCGCCCTTGAAGCTGCCAAAGATGAGATCGCCCGTGGCTTCGTGGATGGTTTTAGCGCTGCCCTGGAATAGTTCTGAGCTCTCTATCCTGACCTCATCTAATCAGAATTCGACCCATTCAAAATTGTGGTGAATGGGAAGATAGTCAAGGAGTAACCGTATTATAGGCATGTTATTTTCTGGTGAACTCACTGTATTTATCTGCTTTTGCCAAACTCTATATGTGCGTATTTATTCTACTATATTAAGCTTCATGTCATGCATGGTCTTCGTAGCATATAAAATAATCAACCAACGATGTTAACACCGCTTTCAGCTGACCTGAAAAAGGTTCGCTCCATGCAATACATGGTCTTTTTAATATTATTATTTTCAAAACAAACGTCGTTGGTACCTCATTCAGCTCACGCTGAGGAGATCACACTCCACGCCTTGCATGGTCTTCTTAACAAATATTTAATAACCAAGCAACGTCGGAATTTCCTTTAGTTGCACTAAGGAAATTACTCTCATGCTATGCATGGTCTTCTTAATTGTATAAATTTCTAGTCTACGTTGCTGGCACTCATTCAGCTAAAACTGACGAGATTACTCATCATGCTATGGATGGACTTCTTAACATTACAACTATTACATGGATTACGTCGGTAATTCTACTGGATTAGGTCATAGCGAGGTCGGCATCCTACCAAGCTACCTAAACCTCAGTTAGTTTGATTTTCCCTAACTATACACAAATATGCTTTGTTGATGAAACCATTAGCAAGAAGTCTCGAGAGCTTGTTACCAGATAGACCTCAAGAACTAATCGGTGTTTTTTTCTTATCAGAATCACACTTGTTGTGTCTACAGTTTTACTGCTTTTTTTATTCTTTTTTTGGTGAGTCTTAAACTTTATCTCTATAGTATTACTTAAGGTTGTCAAACTTGAGAATCTATACAGACTCATGGGAGCTCCGTAGACTCGATTCGTAAACTCGTAAGAGTTTACTTTATATAAAAAAAAAACTATTTCAATAATATAATTTCTTAAAGTAGTTAAAACAAATAAGTCCACAACACTTAAATAACTACATTTAGTAGTAAATGAGAATTATATAACTTCAAAGTACCTCAAATAAATAAGTTCATACAAAAATTACAAATAAATGTTTCACTGTGACCCGCACGATTACGAACGCGTACAACACACCGGATGCACTAAAAAATTGTTTTTCCCAAAAAATTACACTTGGATTCTCTTAAACATAAATGCAGATGCACCCTAATTCCCACAAAAACAGAGCACCAACAACACTACCTTTAACCTGATACAAGATGAACGACACCACCACAAGCTACTCAGATGATCGGCTCCACCACAGATCGCAAACACGACCATTGCACCTGACAAATGCAAGTCACGCGACTACCACACCGAACGAATGCAACCCACGCAACCCGCACGACCAAGAACATGATCACCGCACCAGATGAACCCCAATTTCATTTACCCCCATTAAAAAATAACGTTTCCCCAATATGCAAATAGTAGTTTGATGCACCCCAATGAATTACACCACAGTTTTCTTAAACATAAATGTAGATGCACATTAATTCCCACCAAAATAGAGCAACACCTCTAACGTACATGAGATGAACAACACCACCACCACCAACAGAGTTGAACGACACCATCGCATATCGTAAATAGCAAATGTGACATCACATTGGACGAACACAACGCACGTGACCTGCACGAACACGAACACGACCACCGCACTGGATGCACCCCAAATAAATAAAAAAACAAGTTTTTCCCCAATATGCAAAATGTAATTTGATGAAACTTGTGATAGTTATTGCGCCTTTTCATTTTACTGTTAGGTGTTCATCATTTCCAATCCTCACCCTTTTAGTCTCAGTAGTTCTCATTTCCTTGAAGAGTTCCTTGTCATGTGGTTGGTGTAGCCATTGAACCAACTTTCACTTGATTCTCTGTTTGAGAAACAGGTGGCTATGAACAATTGATCTTCAAAGCAAAACAATATATTCATTATCTTTGCTAACAATTACATTTATAATGCTTGCAATAACAGACTCTTAAATGCTTTTGCCTAAAGTTTATAAACAATTACTTAGAAATATTTATTCAACAATTGAAACAAACAGAAAAAAAAAACAAGAAGTGCAGTTACGTGCAGTTATGTGAAATTACAAAGATTATTCACTATTTATCTTCATTTGTTGTATAATATAAACTCATGTCACAGACTGTTGAGATATAACTTTTTCACTTACGCAAGTGGTTATACTAAATACTAACTAATGTATACTTATGGAATTATTGCAGATCATCATCTTGTACAAGAAATTATATGTAAGTTCTGCAATCATTTCTTATATTTCTTTTCATAACACCTTAATTATGATAGTTTGCAATGTATTTATAGCACATCTTTTCGTGAGTGTAGTCATGTGTAGAATTCATCACCTTAGAAGGAGACAACCTCACTAGACTATTTTCGGGAACATCCTTAGATTTGGGTAGTTTCCTGTTAGATTTTGTACACTTGTTTGGAATTTTTGTTGCACTTACTTTTTCCCCAACTATTTTGTTGAAGGATTTTCATATAATCTCTGCACTGTCATGTACACCAAAGTGTAAAGGACATTTCTTTTGTTTTCAGTTTTACAACTTAACATTTTCTTAACAAAATTTTTGTTATGATATGCAGTTAGAGGGGTTTTTGCAACACTGTTGGTTGTTATCTGTGTGTATTGTGTGGATTCCATCACAACGCTAAATTGGTAAACTAGAGTGGCATTCCATTAGCTATTGGTATCCACGGGTTTTGCTTTGCGACCATTCAAATTTTCCAAATATTTACCAATTTGTGGTTGACAAAACACAATTTACTAAAGCACTAGTAATATGGTATGTGTGCCATCTCCTTTATTTTTAATATCTTATTCCTAAACTCAATTGTTCACACAGAATTTTTGTGTTTTCTGTTGTAATATATGGAGGTGTTGCTATCATGGGATTCCTTACGTTGGGCAATGACACTTTTGTCGCAAATAACATTAAATCTATCACAAAATTCATTTGCTTCAAAGGTTGCAATATGGACCACAGTAAGTATGAAATTTTCTTGTTCTCTTAGCATTAACTCATTCATTAAATATCATTTTTGCCTCAAACTAGTGTCTCATGAATTGGACAATTGGAGATAGCTTGATCAAATGCAGGAATAATTTTACTTTGATTTTTCCTAACTATACACAAATATGCTTTGTGTATGAACCCATTAGCAAGAAGTCTCAAGGAGTTGCTACCTCATAGATTTTCAAGAACTTATCAGTGTTTCATTCTTATCATAATCACACTTATTGTATCTACAGTTTGTGCTGTTTTTCTGATTCCCTTTTTCGATGAGTCTTAAATTTTATCTCTATAGTATTACTTAGGATTATCAAATTTGAGAATCTACGTAAACTCGTGAGAGCTCCGTAGACTCGACTCATAAACTCGTAAGAGTTTACTTCATATGAAAAAAATATTTTAATAATATAATTACTTAAAGTAGTTAGAACAAATAAGTCCACAACACTTAAATAACTACATTTAGTAATGAATGAGAATTATATAACTTCAAAGTATCTCAAATAAATGTTTCACTGCGACCCGCATGACCATAAATGCGTCTATCGTACCGAATGCACCCCAATTCAAAAAAATGTTTTCATTGAAAAATTACACCACGGTTCTCTTAAACATAAATACAGATGCACCTTCCCACCAAAACAGAGCACCACCAACACCACCTCTAACCTGATATAAGATGAACGACACCACCAACTACAGAGATGAAAGACACCACCGCAGGTTGCAAATGTGAACATTGCACTAGACAAACACAACTCACACGTCCATCACACCGGACGAACACAACGCACGCGACCATTGCATCAGACGAACACAACACATGTAACCCACACAACCACAAACACAACCACCAAACTGGATGCACCAATATGAAAAACGTAATTTGATACACCCCAATTAAAAAAAAATGTAACTTGCATCAGGCGAATTTCCCATTAGTCGTGGTGGGTGCAGCTTAATTCAAACAATTTTGAATGGTATGTTATTTCATAGCAAACAATCACACCTAACTGAACTATCCATAGTTTTTATGACAACCTGGTCATTTTATGAGGTGATGATGTATTTTACCTTTGGCAAATGGCAGAAATTAATGTGATGGTTGGAATTGGCATTCTCTCAACACCTTATGCATTGAAAGAAGCTGGTTGGATGAGCATGGTGTTGATGGTTCTTTTTGCTGTCATTTGTTGTTATACGACAACCCTTATGAGATATTGCTTTGAAAGCATAAAAGGAATCAATAGCTACCCAGATATAGGAGAAGTTGCCTTTGGAAAATATAGTCGTATCATTATATCAGTGAGTTATCTACATATTTATTTAAATATTGAGAATCTTTGTGCAATGCTTGTAACTCAACAGATAAATCTTTCCTAGGATTTCTTTCGTTTTGTTTGTTATTAGTTGTGAGGCTTAAATTTCTCCCTTCTAAATTGGATTCCTTTGTGTTTTAATTGGTTTTGGTCATTTTTATTTTTGATCTCTTAAGTTTAATTTACAGCCTTAAGAAATGCTTCTCAAGATTCTTCATTGTTTATCTTTATTTGTTGTATAATATAAACTCATGTCATAGAATGCTGCGATGTAACTTTTTTCACTTATGTAAGTGGTTCTACTAAATACTAATTAACGTATACTTATGGAATTATTGTAGATCATCTTGTACACCGAATTATAGGTAACTTCTGCAATCATTTCTTATATTTCTTTTAATAGCACCTTAATTATGATAGTTTGTACTAACACATCTTTTTTGTGAGTGTAGTCGTATTGTGTAGAATTCATCATCTTGGACGGAGAAAACCTCACTAAACTATTTCCAGGAACATCCCGTTTGGGTAGTTTTCAGTTAGATTCCATGCACTTGTTTGGAATTTTTGCTACACTTATTTTTTCGTAATTGTTTTCCTGAAGGATCTTCATATAATCTCAACGTTGTCAAGTACTCCACAGTGTAAAGGACATATCTTTTGTTTTCAATTTTTCAACTTAACATTTACTTAATGGAATTTTTTGTTATGATATGCAGCTGGAGGAGTCTTTGCAACATTGCTGATTATTATCTATGTGTATTGTGTTGGGATAAGGGATGGTGTTGGATTCCATCACAACACTAAATTCATAAACTGGAGTGGCATTCCATTAGTTATTGGTATTCACGGGTTTTGCTTTGCAGGCCATGCTGTTTTTTCAAATATTTAACAATCTATGGCTGACAAAACACAATTTACTAAAGCAATAATATTGTGATACATTATCTTCTTTATTTTGTCTATAACAAGCAAAATGTTTTTGATTTCTTATTTTTTAATATCAAATTCCTAAACTAGTTTGTTCACACACAGTTTTGTATTGGTTGTTGCAATCTATGGAGGTGTTGCTATCATGGGATTCCTTGCATTTGGCAACGACACTTTGTCTCAAATAACGTTAAATTTGCCAAGAAATGCATTTGCTTCAATGGTTGCAATATGGACAATAATGAGTATGAGATTTTCTTGGTCTATTGGGATTATTTTGTTTGTTTCATTGAAGTAAACATTTTTTTATTTCTGTGTTCCTTACTTTATTTTAGGTAATTAACCCATTCACTAAATATCCTTTTTGCCTCAAAACTAGTGTGTCTTGAATGTGATAATTAGAGATGACTTGATCAAATTTAGGAATAATTTTAATTTGATTTTCCCTAACTATACACAAATATGCTTTGATGATGAACCCTTTAGTAAGAAGTCTCGAGGAGTTGTTACCAGATAGATTCTCAATAACTTATTGGTGTTTTGCTCTTATCAGAATCGCACTTGTTGTATCAGCAATTTGTGTTGCTTTTCTGATTCCCCTTTTTTGTGAGTTTTAAAGTTTATCTCTGTCGTGTTACTTTTAATGTGAAACTAGTCAAGAACAATACATTTTCATATTTTCTTTTCCACCCATTTGTGTATTTGACGTGGGCATATTATGATATCATAGGTTCATTCTAAAGTGTTAATTTCTGATAAATTTATGTGAGCTGAACTATTTCTACTTCTAACCTAAGTTTAAGTGTCAATTTCTACTTATATCTTTATTTTTTCCACTAAAAAATTGATCAAACATTTTGATTTAAAAATTCTACGTTGAATATAGAAAATGGTATGTGATATGAACCTAAGTGACTCTTTAACACCAATTTATTACAATTTCAGGGTATGTGATGGCTTTAATTGGCTCTTTCTCCTGTATACTTGGTAAGCAAACACTTCAATGCTCAGAATCACTTTCACATAAACACCCAATCGCACATATTTTCCTCTCAAACATCTATGATGACTAAATCATGCAGAGGCCTTAGAACAAAAGCCAAATTAACCTTTGGGTGTTCAGTAAGCAGTGGATTTAGTTTATCATAACCAATTTTGTTTTAAATTCCTTAAAAAATTATAGATTTCATTCTTCATACATGTACTTAAAGGAATAACTATTAATGTGTTGAAATTAATTGTAGGAAATAAGAGAAGGCAAAATGTTGTAGAAACTTATTAAACGTAATTGCACAAAATTGCAAAACTGTTGAACTGATTCATTCATTTTGATTTACTTCAATAATATATATAATAAAATTACAAATACTGGAAGTTATAAAATAGGAATATTAACAGTTCTGTAAACTGACCATTAATGCAATAATAACGGTAAATAATTTAAGAGTAATAAAATCTGAATTAATAACCAACATTTAAGGCTAATAATATCTGAATTAATAACCAACATAATGTACTTAGCATTGAGTAGTTTACTGTATTTTTAAGACCTGTTTTCGTACAAAGACCAAACTTGGCTGGAGGAGAATATTTATATGTAATTTTCTCGATTATTTTGCTTTATATAACTGAGAAACCGAGACAAATGCTTAATTATAATGTTTGTTGGCATCAACTTAATATGAGCTTGCTTCGTCTACTCCATTGTGCTTTCATTTGTAATTATTGTAAGGAATTTTAGTGAAATTGCAAACTAATTTGGGGAGTGTAAAATTTTCAGTTAGTTTTCCAAGTTTATGTTTTATGAGAATTGTGGGGAAAAAAAGCAACGTGTACACAGGTATAATACTGGTGTTCTTACATTGAATTTTTAATTTATATTTTCTATAATCATATTATAAATCAATATTATAATTATTATTATTGTTATTCCCAGTCTATTTACACACTTTCTTATATCTTTACTCTGACACAAGTTACGTTGAGTGTGGTAATGGCTGCATTTGGAGTCATTTTTGTAATTCTAGGAACATATTCATTTGTGCTGAATATTGTGAAGAGTTACCGAGACTTTTTATCTTCTTCACTGGATGGTTAGAATTTGTGTTAACCCAGATGCAAATGTTTACTCGCGACGGCTAGAACCACTTCAATTTTTTGTGTCACAAGTATTTGTTTTAATTTCCAACACTGTTTATTGTTATCTGTGTGTATTGTGTTGGGATAATGGATGGTGTTGGATTCCATCACAACACTAAATTGGTAAACTGGAGTGGCATGCCTTTAGTTATAGGTATCCACGGGTTTTGCTTTGCAGGCCATTCAGTTTTTCTAAATATTTACCAATCTATGGCTAACAAAACACAATTTACTAAAGCACTAATGGTATGTTATCTTCTTTATTTTGTCTATAACAAGAAAAATGTTTCTGATTTCTTCTTTTTGAATATCTTATTCCTAAACTCATTTGTTCACACATAGTTTTTGAATTATCTATTGTAATATATGGAGGTGTTTCTATCATGGGATTCCTTGCGTTTGACAATGACACTTTGTCAAAAATAAAGTTAAGTTTGCCGCAAAATGCATTTGCTTCGAAGGATGCAATATGGACAACAGTAAGTATGAAATTTTCTTGGTCTCTTAGCATTATTTCATTAGTTTCACTATAGTGAGAATTTTTTTACCGGTGTGTTCCTTACTCCTTTTCAGGTAATTAACCCATTCACTAAATATCTTTTTTGCCTCAAATCAGTGTGTCATGAATAGGATAATTGGAGATGGCTTGATCAAATGCAAGAATAATTTTAGTTTGATTTTCCCTAACTATACACAAATATGTTTTCTGTATGAACCCATTACCAAGAAGTCTCAAGGAGTTGCTACCAGATAGATTCTCAAAAACTTATTGATGATTCGTTCTAATCAAAATCACACTTGTTGTATCTACAGTTTGTGCTACTTTTTTTATTCCATTTTTAGGTGAACCTTAAATTTCATCTCTATAATCTTACTCAATGTTGTCAAATTTGAGAATCTACGTACACTTGACTCGTAAACTCGTAAGAGTTTACTTCATATGAAAAAAATATATTTCAATAATATAATTAATTAAAGTAGTTAAAACAAATAAGTCCACAACACTTAATACATTTAGTGGTAAAGGAGAATTATATACCTTATATAAATAAGTTCATACAAACATTACAAATAAATGTTTCACCGTTACCCGCACGACCACGAACGTGTCCATGGTACCCGATGTACCCCAATTAAAAAAAATGTCTTCCCTGAAAAGTTACACCACGATTCTCTTAAACATAAATGCAGATTGCACCCTAATTCCCACAAAAACTAAGTACCACCACAAATTGCAAACGCGAACATTGCACTGGACGAACACAACACACACAGCAATCACACCTGACGAAAACAACGCACGCGACCACCACAATGGACGAACGCATTACATGCAAAAACTTCTACCCGCACAACCACGAACGCGAGCACCAAACTGGATGCACCCTAAATAAAATAAAATAAAACATTGTTTTACCCAATATGCAAAACGTAATTTGATACACCCCAATTAAAAAATAGAAAATGTTTTCCCCAAAAATTTACACCACTATTCTCTTAAACATAAATGCATATACACCTTAATTCCCACCAAAATAGAGCACCATAAGCACCACCTCTAACCTGATATGAGATGAAGGACACCATCACAAGTTAATCAGATAACGACACCACCACGAATCGTAAATGCGACCACCGCATAGGATGAAAGCAACCCACGCGACCATCGCACCAGACGAATTCAAACCGCACGACCACGAAAGCGACCTTGCGAAAATACCGGACAAACGCAACGCATGCGAAAATCGCGATCCGCACAACCACGAACACGAGCACCAAACTGGATGCACCCTAAATAAATAAAAAAGTTGTTTTCCCCAATATACAAAACGTAATTTGATAGACCCCAATTAAAAAATAAATTCCCCGAAAAATTACACCACAATTCTCTTAAACATAAATGCAGATACTGTTGGGTTTAATAGTGTCAAAGTTCAAGAGGGGGGGTGAATTGACCTTTTAAAACTTTCTCGCAGAAACAGTATTTAACACAGTTTTACAGAAAATAAATCGATTTATGTGAAAATGAACAGATTTATTTCAGCACTGTT
>Ga0123342_1005174_pt1 | contig 19225 bp, 11 predicted proteins | sample Turbeawhitnodule_FD_89960 | JGI IMG/M metagenome (GOLD analysis project Ga0123342, IMG submission 89960) | Root nodule microbial communities of legume samples collected from Mexico - Turtle bean Mexico white nodule | ecosystem: Host-associated > Plants > Roots > Nodule | place: Mexico: Nepantla... | reverse complement strand
TTCTGGTGCTGTTGTTTTTGCTTGTTGATTTGGCAAACTGGATTCCTTATCAATTGTTTCTTGAAGTAATTTCATTCTTGACTTAAAAGTTTGCGAAAACCCTCTTTAAACCATTCACCCCCCTCTAGTTTAAAGCCATATATTCTAACATGTTTTACGCTCCTAAGATACAAAACACATATTGGAGAATCCATATTTGACAAAGTGACTTAAGTTTTCAAATATTTACTTCAAGCTTTTGGGTTTTCTCAAAGAGTGGAATATGATTGTTGTTTGATCTTTTGATTGAGTCAAATCAGGTGTAATCTTTCTCTTTATCTCTTGTATTTCTGGAATACTTGTGGTGTGTGCAGAAGCAAAGTTTGTTCTGAGTTCTATGGTGTAGTTGCCAAAAGATGTGTGTATTCTTGAGGGGTTCAAGATCACTTCTTTAGGTGTGTGTGTTTTGTAATCTATGATTGATTGCTTAGTGGGATTCCCAGTGGTTTCTGGGGACTGGATGTAGCTCTTGTGATAAGAGTGCTTATCTTTTTCCCTGAACTCTTTAATATCCGATTTAAGTTGTTTTTATTCACTGCTGATAAAAACAACCGGTTGATTTTCTGTAAATCAACTTAATCAGTTTTGTTCTTTTGGTTTCCTTAGTTTCTTTCTCTGTGATTCTTCATTGGCTTTCATTATACCTTCTAAATTACGCAAGTGTCACCCAGGCCCAGCAACCGAGTTGTCCCCCCACTCTACCCAAGAGTCGAGCCATCACAAAATTACTACCGAGATCTGATCATCACAAATGTATTTACATTTTTTATATGGGTTTACTTTTTTTAATTTTTATAAATGTATTTAATTTTTTTATGTGTTTACTTGTTTTTAATTTTTATAAATGTATTTACATTTTTTTACTGTTTTTAATTTTTATAAATGTATTTATATATTTTTTATTATATGTTTACTGTTTTTAATTTTTATAAATGTATTTATATTTTTTTTATTATGTATTTATTGTTGTTACATTTTTTATTATTTGTTCATTGTTTTTATGTAACATTCCTAATTTTTTACCTATATATAATAAAATAAAAGTAAAACAAACAATATCTAATTTACATATGTATATATACAACTATCTCATAATTGTATCTCAAAAAGATATCCCTCTTCATAGGGATTTTAATATATACACCAAAAATTTTAAAAACAAAACAAAACATTCAAATTAAAGTTATCTCATCCTCCAACTGCTCACTGAGGAGCTCTAGTACTTGCAATCTCATCTGCTCTCGTGTAAAACACGATCATCACAGATAAAGAAACAAACCCAAACAAAGAACAAGGTAAGCTAGCTATATAAAAATTTCTATGTAATTTCAATTTCAAATTAATAAACATAATTCATCAAGTCTCATACAATTTCTCAAACCATCAAGTGTCTATTAAAATTCATAACTCATCTTTATCATGACAGACTTTTACTAACTCACAACACATAGAAACTTGACTCTACTTCCGGAGGACTTGTATATTGAAATTAACATCCAAAGATCTGCACCTGTCATACTACTCGCTGTGAGATCCACACAGCCATGCACATAATCATCTTAATATCTCATCATCTCATATGACAGGATAAATCCATTTGATCTGCTCTAATAAGTTCTTTCAAACCTCAGACTCAGCCAAATGAACCTCCTTCGACTCTCACCAACTGAATAACTTCATCTATCTAATTCCATTATATCAGTAGAGTCAATATCGTCTCATTCATAAGATACTCACAAATCAATACACCCTAACAACAATCTCAACACGGTATTTCCTTTCCTGAAAATACTATGTCATGATCACACTATCACATCATTCCATATCTCATGTAACACATCAATGCACCATTCTATCACATCATATTTTAAAATTTTCTAAACAATCCAAATATATCTCAAAATTCATTGAAACACATAACTAAGTTCCTTTAATTATATTTTTTTTAAAAAAATTAGAATTTTCACTTAAAAAAAATATGCAATGATAAACTAGGCTTTCAAAAGCAAAAAAAAAAAATAAGTTTTCTTTTTTTTATAGAGAATCTAGCTTGAGTGAAAATTTACTCACTTGAGCAAGAACAGGTGTCGCTCAAGCGAAAATTCTCTTACTTGAGCGAGATTCAACCCGAGAGCACCCAAAATTTCAACCTAGGTCTCGCTTGAGTGAGAATTATCTCGCCTGAGCGAGATATGAAGAATTTTTTTGCATAAACTTGTTATACTTGTTAAATTCTAAACCAACATTTCATTCAATTGATAAATTTATAAATCTACACATTACATTTACAATTCTTGCATAGAATTATACAAACACTCTCATTGAGTCATTGAATTATTAGATGAATCTATACATATATATATGATTTCTAAATCAAAATCATTTAAAATTAAGTAACCAATTCTCATCAAACATTTCATTTAATTTGATACAACAACTTATTCAAATACATTCATTAACTCATTCAATTTCAAACTCATATACATTCTACAACATCTACTATATCTAAATTTTCACATTTCAATCTCAAAAAAATTCCAATCTACACAAAACTAGAAATTCTACAAGAAAATTTGAAAATGGTGACCACGTCACCCCCACATCTAGATCTTCTAGCCTATGGTTCTATTGGCAATTTAAACTAGCTTCCCTTACCTTTACTTGAGCAGATGCTCACTAAGAGCTCCAAACCTACCAAAAGCTTCAAGAGTAGCTTAACCTGCACCACAGAGTCATCATAAAAAATCTAACTATATCACTAGGACTCTGAGCTAACAAAGACTAATCCTAAAGCTAAAAGAGGCACATGCATAAATATAGATTGAGGAAGATCTACAAGTTCAAAATTTGACTAAAAGAGAAGAGCAAAAATTGAACTTACTCTATCAGAGATTTTGATCGCACAATCTTGTAGTCTTCGTTGCCAAGAGTCTAATGGCGGACCCCAATCGTCAAATTGATGATCGAAGAGATCAGAATGTTAGAGAGAAAGGAGAGGAAAGGAAAAAAGGAAAGTTTTATAGAGATGGTGGTTCTTTTGAAATGAAACCTGAATAACTGAATTTTCTATTTATGCGTTATTTTCATTTTAATAATAAAATATTCAAGTGTCATTTAAATATACCACTTCTACTATAAGGTTATTTTATAGATCCTTACATTTTATGTTTTTATTATTATGTGTTTGTTGTTTAATTTCTTATTTTATGTGTTTATTGTTTCTAATTTTTATAAATATATTTATATTTTTTTGTTATTGTTTAGTATTTTTAACTTTTATAAATTTATTTAGAAATGTAACCAAGTTTTAAATATAATTTTAAGTTTGTTAAATATGCACTATTATTTTGTATAGTAATTAAGTTCACATCAATATGATTTAAAATAAATTTAGAATTAGTTATAATTTTTTTTAGCAGTAGTAGTATTAGAAATGATTAGCCCTAATTGTAAGGATTAAAGTAAATCATAACCCTAACACTATCCTTTACATAACCCTAACCCTAATGTTATTGTAGTAACTCCAACTTAAAGTGGTTAGAGTTATTTGTAGCATAAACTATTTCAAGTGTATCCATAACCTATTTTATGGTTGTTAATGACAAGGTTAAGATTACATGGATAACAAGAACAATTGTCCACCACTTTGGAATGACGACGACATGCAAGAATTTGAAAACAAAATTGTAGTTTATAAGGATCTTGCTCATGCAAACATGAATCTAATTTAAAAAATACAAGAGCAATTGAAAAGAAATATTGAACTTGCATCAGTGATGATTCTTTGAATCATTGCTTTTGGTTTGAATTTGATGTATATGTTAAGTGATATAACAAACTCTATTACTGAGTTCGAACCAAGAAAAAAACGTCACAAACAAGAATTCATGGAGTATTTCGTGCACACCGAACGTTCTCGTGACATTATTCGCATGAGACCAAAAGCATTCATTCAATTATGTGAATGGATTAGGGCAACTGAAGTTGTTAAGGATGCATTCAATAGTTGAATAACAAGTTGCTAAATTTCTTCACATTATTGGACATAAAGTCAAGAATCGAAGTGTTTCATTTTTTTTTTCATTGCTGTGGAGAAACAGGTTCTTGTCACTTTTACAACGTTCTCATGACATTACTCGCATGGGACCAGAAGAATTCATTCAATTATGTGAACGGATTAGGGCAATTGAAGTTGTTAAGGATGTCTATCGTTCAACAGTTGAAGAATAAGTTGCTAAATTTCTTCATATGATTGGACATAACGTTAAGAATCAAAGTGTTTCATTTTTTTTCCATCGGTGTGGAGAAACAATTTCTTATCACTTTTACAACGTATTAAATGCAATTTTGATGTTGGAAGGAAAATTCATAAAGCAAGCAGATGGTATTCATGTCCAACCCCAAATCTTACACACAACCAACTTTTTTTGTACTTTAAGGTTTGTTTATTACAAATTTCCTTTACAATTATCATAATGTCTTTTGCATTTGTATTTCTTTAGACCTGAAATTTTGCTTACCATTAGGATTGTTTAGGGGCCATTGGTGGCACTCATGTACGTGTGAAGGTCTCACATGCCGATGCCCCTCATTTTCGAGGAAGAAAAGACTGGCCAACTCAAAACATATTCACAACTTGTGATTTTACATGAAATTCACATATGTTGTAGTTGGGTGAGAAATAAAAACCTCATATTCGAGGATATTGAAGGAGGCTTTCATAGGAGATGATCCTTTGGTTATTCCAGAAGGTAAGTTTAAGGTGTTTGAGAATTCATAACAATAGATACAAAGGTCATAATATATAAAACGAAAGGATGTTTCCTTGGAATCTTTGTTGGAAAATATTGTCTTGGCGATACAGGTTTTATGTTAAAACCACAAATATTAACACCCTATCATGGGGTTAGATACCACTTGAAATAGTACTCTCGAAGAGGTCCACAGAATGCGAGGGAATTGTTTAATCATCAACATTCATTGCTTAAAAATGTAATTGAAAGGATATTTGGTGCCATGAAAAATGTTTCCCAATTATAGCTAGTGGGACCGAGCCATATTACGATTTGGATACTATGACAAATATTGTTTTATCTTGTTGTATTTTACATAACTTTCTTCGCGGGGTGGACAATGATGAGTCTTTGATAGAATAAGTGGATTGTGAATTGTTGCAACAAGATATACAAGTTTCTTCTTCTCAAGCCCATGACGATGATCATAGACTAGGTTCAGACATTAGGGACACTATAATGAACGAAATGTCGCAAGATTATGTAAACAATTGATATTGTAATAAATGTTGTTTTATATTGTGCTTACTCTATGGGGGGGGGGGGATTCAAAATATAAAGGAAAGTATGTCAAACATGAGGTTGGATATCAACACTATCAACACACAATTGTTCAGAATCGAAGATAGACTTCAGCAGCTTGAAGGTAACGAAGAATATTGATTGTATTTTTATTATGTTATTATTATTTTGTATGTTGAACTTATTTTGATTATCAGTTAAATTTAATGTGTTATTGGACATATTATGTTTGTAATTTTTTTAAATTCCTATGACAACATCAAGTATCTCCATTTGGAATTCTAATATAATGACTTCATCTATTGTGTATTGTAATGACCGACTATTTTATGTTCATTAATGATAAACAAAGATTGTTATTTTATTTTATTTGTTTTATTGGATACAAATTAAAATTAAAAATAAAATGCAATTCTCTTCATGTTGTCAGTTAATATTTCTTAATATTTATGAAAATATGTGAATTTTATTGTATCACTATGTTTAAATAGTAAATTATTTTAAAAATATATAAATTATTCAAATTATTAATAATATTAAATATTTTAGTACTATTATAATTATTAATATAATTATATATACACAATATACAAAATTAAATATTAGATAAATTTATTTAACAATTTAAAAAATATTTAATATTAATAATAATATATAATTAAAAAAAATAAAAATAATGAAATAAAATTATAATATCCGCAAAACATGTATAGTTATACCAAATATCAAATATATATAATAATTATTATTTTCATAAATTTTAATATTTTTAATACATTTATTTCAATTTAACACAAAATTATTTTTTATTATAATTTTTTATTAAAAATACAACTAATTATGGATATTATTAATTAAAAAAATTTAATTAACTCAAACTTTAAAAAAATCATAATTCATTATTCAGATTTTTTTTAATAATAAATGTAAATTTGTAAATTTGCATTTTACACTTTTAAAATAATTTTTAGATTTCCTTTCAACTATCACATTCCTCACAAATTTCAATAAATCATCCTCACAAATATACTAAATTATCTTTCAATCTAAACAAGTTCACACATCCTCTCTAATCCTCACAAATTACTCTCACCCTCCCCCTCTCAAATTTTCTTCTCAATCAAAACACACCTTTATTAAATATTTCATTCCAGATGTTTAGTATTATATATTATTAAGATAAAAATTTATACCTGATTATGAACAACAAGAGTGTGTTTGCTTTAACAAAAACAGTGTTACGGGAACAAATGAGTAATGAAAATCATCCTTCACCCATGCAAAGAACAGTGTGGAAAGATATGCTACCTAGCATTGATGCTATTATTGTTTAACCCCAGTTTTTGTAACGTGTATACAATGTTTGTAGATTCAAATGCACATTCAAATATCAAATTTAAGTGTTTCTTCTATTTTCACTAAATTATAATACTTCTTTCAACATTTATCAAATTTTATTTTATACTTTTTCTTTTTTCTTATATTTATATATTTTTAATTAGTGGATGTTTACATTATTTTTTGTAAATATTAAAAAAAATGTCTTTCACTTAAATTTACACATAAATACCTTATATTTTATTATTCAAATATTTTTAAGATATGAGTAAATTTGTAAACTTACATCTTATACCTTTTAAAAAAAAAAGAAAAAATTTCTTACAATCATCACATCAGTCACAAGTTTCTATAATTCTTTCTCACAAATTTACTCTAACATACAAAATCCAAACACTCTCACTTTCTTTACACTTTTCTCTCAAATCTTTACACATCCATTTTCTAATCCAAACACAATCTTATAGTAGTCTACTTGTAAAAAGAATATAGATAAAACTCAAAATATTAAATGGGATTTAAGGAGAGAGATTAAAAAAATATATTTTATGATGTAATACAGAAAGAAATAGAGAAAAATGATGATTTTTTTTTAAGTAAATGTGCATTTTGTTTCATTTTTATTAGAATATGAGTATCTTTTTTTTACTAAAATAGATAAGATTTTAAAATGCATAAATTTTAATCTTTTTTCTCTGAAATCATTCTTATTTAAGCTATGATTTTATATTAAATTAATTTGGTTTCTAAAGTAATCATAGGAACAACTTCATTATTAGATTTTTAAATTCTTTTTATAAAACTTGTGCTTAAGACAACCACTTAAGATTTTAATTTTTTATTTTCAAATTGTTTTTCTAATTTATTAATAGAAGTGGTGGGTTGAGCCACGACTTCAACACATACGTTTCTATTTTGTTTTACAAAAGTTGTGGGTTGTGCTAGGTTGAGCCCATTGGATTTTTTTTTTTAATTTTTAATAGAAATTGTGGATTAATTTTAAGTAGTAGATAGTTTTTTCTGTTGATTTTTTTTTCTATTTCATGTTTTTTTATTGTATATTATGAATGTAGGTTTTGTTTTTAAGTTAAGTATTTGTGTGAAATTTTTTAAAACAAATATTTAGACTTTAATTTGAAATTAAAATGTGTATGTAATATATTAATTTTAATTTTAAATTGGTAATTGTATTGAATTTCTAAACACTGATAAGTATTTTTTATGTAAGTTTATTGATTAAATTAATGATGTTAAGTAACTGTAATGTAAAGAAATAAAAGTTAAAAAGTATACCATTAATGAAAAAAACAGTACGAGATTTATAATTAAATATAAATAATTTGATATAAAAAAAATCATAACTTGTTGGAATAATTTCTCATATTTATTTTCAACAATAAGAATATTTTTTTTTTAATTTGTTCATCTATCTTGTTATGTATATGAGTAGTTATTGATATTTTTGACAATATAATTGTGTTATTGATATTTTTGACAATATACTATAATTTTTGGATTGTTTCATTTTATAACCTATGAGAATTTTTTAAAAGAATATAATGTAAAATTTAAGTGTATTTTTGTAGCAATCAAGTCATTCACTATTGAAAATCATTGATGTAAACCTTGGTTTTCTCCTAGAAGGTCATTTTTAATTTTCATGACATTCATGTTTAAAGTTAAATTTGCACATTGACAACTTTTTATGCATTTTCATTAATTACAACTTTTGGCATGTGGTCTCATATGACATAGGATATAAACACCCACGTATCTACTCCACTTATTATGGAAGACATTTGACAACTTACAACCAAATGACGTAATTTCTCATTCCTAAAAAATTCATTAATTTCTTGAAACACACTTATTATTGTTCACATACTGAATATGTGTTTAATTCATGAATATTCCATATCGCATAAATAATGTCAGATAGTTCATAAACATTGAGGTTTCTCTTGTAAGTAGGTAATTTGTTCCTTTGATATGTTCCACCATCGTAGAGTTCCATTAAGTCAATTACATGATGCAACACTTTGGCCTTCGCTAATCCATTGAATATAGATAAACTCCACAAAGAAGATATGCAAGGGTAAATCGATCGATATTGGCCACAATATCATCAAAAGTGGATAAGATTGTGAAATGATCGACATAATCGTCTAATTCAAGGAAATGAATTTTATGGAAATGTCCATTTCCGTGATATCACGCTATACATGCAATGATACATTGCACACACTATTCGATACATATCACATCAACAATTAGGATTTGACGACGATTTAAGTTTAATTTCAAATACATTTAATTATTCTTTTGTGGTTCAACTTATTTAACATTTAATTTTTTTCCACAATATGACATGTCCACAACCTTCTTATCAACATGTGTGATCTTCTCCAACATTCAGAAGTCTCCATTACCACATATTGGTTAATCTAGTTGTCAGCCACCTTTAATGTTTTCATAAGTCGATCATCATCATCATCACATGCCAGCACAATCTTTACATTAACACATTTTATACACATAATATTTTTTCATCGCAATCACATTTTTTTCAAGCACATCAAATATGCTTGCGACATATACTATGCCACCACATATAATCCAATTTCATCCATGGATTACTATAGATCCACAATGTCTTCCATTATGTAAGTCAAGATGACAACGACGAACATAAAAATAATAATAATGATGACAATATCAAAATATACCACCATGAAGACTTTGAAGACAAACTAGAATACCAACTTCCGGCACTAACTCCCATAAATAAATATCTTACTATCTTATGTATAATTCTTCAAAAATAATTATCATGTTATTCAATTTAGTTTTATTATTTTTTATAAATTTATTATTTTTCCACAAAGTAAATTAAATACGATTTTTAATTTCAAATTAAAGTCTAAATATTATTTTAATTTCAAATTAAAGTCTAAATATTATTTTAATTTTTTTACACAAATAATTAAGTTAAAAACAAAATCTACATTAAATAAAATACAATTTACAAAATTAAATAAATAAAAATCATGAAATATTTGTTTCTAAACAAAAATGACAGCATAAACAAAATATAAAAAAAAAAACCTATGTCCTAATACCACGACTTCTATTAAATATTTAAAAATAACCTATATGCTAAAGTTGTGGCACAATCCACGACTTTACAAAGAAATTTAAAAATCTATGTGCTGAAATTATAAGGCTCAATTCCTCTATTTCACCATCTAACACTTTTTTTTTTTTATTTATCTATCTACCACCCTTTTGTTTTTATTTTCCTATCTACCACCTTTTTGTTTTTATTTCCCTATCTACAATCCTTTTGTTTTCATTTCCCTATATAATACCATTTCAAAAGTTAAAAAAAAAAATTAAAAAATTGATAATTTTAATTTTGTATGCATTAAAAAAATAAATATTTTTAATGTTTAAAATAGTTAGAAATATAATTAATAAATAAATGAGTTTTTACAAAATAAAAATTAAAAAATTAAAAATTAAAAATGTTAGTTTAAAATTATTTTTTTAAAGAATGAAGAAAATAAAAAATTAAACCCTACAAGAACATAAAAGTTGAACCTATAAACATAAATTAGTAATTCTTTTTATTATTATTGATGATGTAATCATGTTAATTTCAAGTAAAAAATAGAGGACATAATTATAAAGTCAATTAGTATTATTTAGTAGTGGACATAGATAATATTGAAGTGTCTATCCTAAATCCAAAAATCCTAAAAAAAAACTAATGCAAATGCTACACTTAATGCTTAAAAATGAGAAGAAAAAAAATACAAAATAAATAAGTATAGAAAATAAAAACAACAACAATAAAAATAAAAACAAAAAACAGAAATAAATAAAGAATGATAGAAAAAGAAATAATAACTAAAAAATAAAAGATATAAAATAAAGGCAAAAAAAAAGATAAAGATAAAATATAAAAAAAATAAAAAATAAATCAAAACAAGATAAATATAAGAGATATAAGGCGATACTAAATAAGTATATGTTGATCATAAAAAGGAAAATAAATTATAGATGATCATTCATTTAATATTTTCTTCAATGGTACATTAAATAGTTTGTGTGAAATGAAACATAATTAATGACGAGAAGTGGATGATCTAGTAATGTTGGGACACTTTCTTTTTGTGTGTCCTGGTGTTTGACAATATGCACATTTTTTTGTTCGATCATGTTGTTCTCTTATGTCCATATAAGTCCTTATTCGACTTGACTTAGGCCTTCCCTTTGAGGTTATTTTCATGTCAGAACTTAGACATAGTATTTGACCAGTGTATGCAGACCAATACCCTTCATTTTTTAGTTCACAAAATAGTCCTTCGTAAACATGAAAGACCTGTTGCAATGTGTACACATGTGAGATGTACCTAGCAAAATCGTGGTGAGCATATTTGCATGCAGCAAGCACATGGGAGCATGGTAGGTGTAGTTTTTGGAATTTCCCATAGTCAAATCATAATTCGTCCAAACGAACTGCAAATCGGCCTGGTGGTCGTACTTTTCTTGGATTTTGTCTTTCTTCTACCAAAAATTTGGTGTTCCTACTATCAAAGGAAATCACTGTATGAGTGTTTGCCTTTAATTGTTCATCTTCCAATGCTTTTGCTGCAACTTCAGAGTATACATGTCCATCAACCACCATGGCTTCCACTTGCCTGCCTCTATCTGTGAAGAATTTATTGCACTATTTATGTAAAAAAAAAGTTTAAATAGTGGTATATAAAGAATTGAGTGGAAATTATAACCCAACCTAGTGCTTCTACTTATAAATAAAAAGAAGTAATTTAGAATCCTAAAATTTGTGCCTATAAACATTTCACTGGTAAAAATAAAATAAAACCTCATATTTATGTAAAAGTGATTGTACACACAATTTTTAGATTTGAAAGATATATTTATAGAACCAACTTATCCATTTTTATAAAAAAAATATTTATTATAATAAAATTGAAACAAAATTACACTATTTATGTAAAAAAAAAAATCCTAAAAATGGTTTCATTGGGTCTTAAAAAAAATAATGTTAGTGTCGGATTACTTGTAAAAAGAAAAAAAAGAAAGAGGCTCCAACAAGTTATTACCCTTTAGATATGTAGACATCATTATAGTCACCCCTCTTGCCTAGTATAGTGTGGCATTTATTTGCTCAACTACACTCCATTATGGCATTGAATTCACTCAACTACTCAATAAGCTCAGCCACATGATTATACTTCAGAGCATTCTTCTTGAACCTCTTCGCCCCATACCCTTCCCCCACTATATAAACACAACCAACGTAGAGCATCCCAAAGCACCACACCACAGATAAAAGGTCCCTAACACATAATAAGTATAGTACCAACCACTATCTGGTTCTTGCAAGAGTTGAGTGCGTCATGGCTACCATGGTAACTAGGGTTTCTTTCTTGGCCATTGTGTGCCTGGTTCTTGGTGCAACAACCAGTCCCAAGGCACAAGCACAGATGACATGTGGCCAAGTTGTGAACAACCTGAGCCCTTGCATTTCCTATGTGATGTATGGGGGAGTCAATGTTCCTGCTCAGTGCTGCAATGGAATCAAGAACCTCTATGGCCAGGCTCAGACCAAAACTGACCGCCAAGCTATTTGCAGCTGCATCAAGAATGCTGTTAGTAACAGTGGCTTCAACTACTCTCGTTCCAATCTCAACAATGCTGCTAATCTTCCCAAGAAATGTGGGGTTAACATTCCTTATCAGATCAGCCCTAACACTGACTGTAACAGGTACTCCATTTAATATTTTCTCTAGGTTTTATAAGAAACAAAGGATACCATAAACATTTTGTTAAAATCATTTTGCTTCAACTATTTGTCCCTATATTTCTCCTTTCCAGCTTTAGTTTATAAAGAGAAAAATTTTAAGTTTCAGTGTCTATGCAGTTTTGTCGATATTTTCATCACTTAAAAGAGTTTTTATACGATTTAGTCTCCATGATATTTTGTCAAAGTTTTTAATCATTGTCAGAAGGTTTTATCTACGAACTACAATTCATATTGATAATGAGTTACTTTTCTCTGTGCAACTTTTCAATGCTTCTAATAATGAGTCCTTATTGTTGTTATGCAGTGTGCAGTGAGGTTGGGGTGCGTGAGGCATATGTTATACTAAGAATAAGAAGGCCACGTGACATGACATAGGATGACTGGAAATTGCTGGTACTAGTTATCATGTATGTCGTGGATAAAGTCAAGTACTCGTGAAGCTCGTTGTGTAGGCACTAGTAGAAGAAGATATAATAGAGTATTATGGAACCAATTATGGATGTATAAGTCGTTATTGTCCCATATAAATGATAATATAATTTGAGAGTTTTATGAGACATGATTAATGATTATGGTACCTAGTGTCTGTTTCTTTGTTCCTTGACCCAGACTACTATAGGGGAAAGTGAGGTTTCAAAACTATAAAACATAATATATTTAAGGAACTGAATCTAAATTTTGTGGTTGCTCGTCTTGGCTAAATGTGGTAATTAAGTATTTAAGCAAAACGAGTTTAGTTCGAGATATTAATTAGACCAGTTAAAGGAATATTTTAAAAAAATATTATTTATTAAAATAGATGATGAAATTTGCTTATTATAATAAACTGGATTTTTTTTTAAATAAATAAATTAGACAAACACATTAAGAAAGAAGTAGGAATATGCTTATTCTATCTATAAAGTATTTCTTTTAAACAAAAATACTAACCATACATATTTCTTGAGAAATACATTTTATTTCTGAAGTAATCTCCCGTACATATACATTTAAGTATTAGCAATAAAGATAAGTTTTTCAAAAGAACATAACTTCAGTAGGTGTCATGAATAGACAAACTTTGACCGAAGATTCTTATTATGGAACACTTGTTTTGTTTATGTTTTAAAAACATTATGTAATGAATATTTACGTACCCACTCTCAAATTTATGACAAGGTCACGTGAAAATTGAGTGAAAATCTACGGCTTCGATCTCATTGTCTCATCTCAAATAATTTTGACTGTAATAATACTTTTCATTTTCAAATATCCACAACACAGTATTCGGATAAGAATAAAAAACACGGTAAGAAACAAAGTTTTAAATAACGGTAGGTTAATATAATTTCATAATTTAATTAATGAAAGTCTTTTTAACTTTTATTAAATTTTAAAGATCTATTCTAAAATTTCAGTAGAATAAGAAATTTTTTAATCTTCATTAAGTTCTAAAAATATATTCTAAAATTTTATTAAAATAAAAGAGATTTTTAATTTTTGTTAAATTTCAAAAGTTTATTCAGAAAAATATTTTAGATTTTTCTAAATCTCTATAAATAAATAAAAATAAATAATTTTAACATATTTTATTTTATTTTTATTTTCCCTTTTTTTGTTAATTTAATATATAATTTTTCGTGGTTCAAAAAGCAATTCAGTGGTCTGCATAGTAATTTGGGTCAGTTTTTGCAAAATCCTGAAAACTATTGTGGAAAATGATTTCTGTGGTGTAAAGAGCAATGTCATTCTGTTTTGAATTTTTTTTACAAATGAATCAATTGGATCTCTGTTATTCATTTTTCTTGGAGTGATTTTGAAAACGTTAGCGGAAAACAGTACGGTGTTGGAAGAATTGCTAACGGAGGAGTTGCAATACTTCGGCGAAACCAGTTAACGAAGAAGACCACCATAATAGTGCCTTGTATTTAGGTTTTGAAATTGGAACTGAATTTGAAGCGATTTGTTGGTAAATTTGAGATTGAGCGAACACAAACCAAAGAAGAACTGTAGTGTTTCGTATGAATTGATTCATGTAAGTTCCTTCTTTCGTTTTCATTTCCGATTCTAAAAATTCGTTTTCTGTGTTCTGTTTGTTGTTTTTTTTCTTCTCACTGGAAAATTCATCTTTGAACTTGTTGCTTTAAACGAAGAACTGTGTTGAGCGATTGCGGTGAGGAGATTGGAACCGTAGAGAGAAAAAATCATTAGGTGATTCAGCAAATCGTTGACATGTTTCGGAAGGAGAATTTGAAAATCAAATTGGTGAAACAGTGACTTTTGATCCATTCGGTGTTGTAAATTGAAGATTTTCTGTGAATTGAAGCATAGATTGATCTAAAAAAAAATCACAAAGTATCTTCAATTCTTCTTCATTTGAAGCGGTAAGTCACTGCAAATTAATTTTGGTGATTTTTGGAAAATTTTGAGTGAATCGTTGGTGATTCAGTGGAAGTGTTCAAGATGAGTGTGATTATTTGTGTATTTTGATGACTTTTTACAATAAGTGTATAAAAGGAATAATGTCTTTTTTAAGGATAAATATCGAATTCACCAAAAACTGTTAAATATTTAAATAAAATATTTGTTTGAAATAAAATAAAATAATAAAAAATTGTTGGAATTTGTTAATCATTGTCAACAAGGTAAAAAATTGTTGTTTCAATTGGAAAAATAGGGACTGGATTTCATATTAATGTTCGTATAAAAATCATTGATATTGATTTTTTACATTGATTTCTCACATATTTAAAAAAACAACTTAGAATCGAGATCAATAACAATTCTATTCTTACCACTTAAATATGTTAAGTATTATTATTATTATTTAGGTTAGAATCATAAAAAAATTATACAAAACAATAATATCAATTATCAATAAAGAACATAATATTATGTTTAAATATCAACTAAATAATAAGAATTTGAACAGATTACTCTCAATCTCAAATGGTAGAATTGACCACACATCTTCTAATATCTTCTATTCTCCCAATTGGGTTTCAGGTCACTCAATGATGTTTTCCTCTCAATCTTGCACCCTAAGGATGTGCCTCAAGCCCCCTATTTAACCTAATTTTCATTGACTTAAGAAGTGACTTCTCGCTTGGGCGCTAATGGGTTTGCTTGGCGAGTAAAAAGTAAAAATGCCCAACTTTTCTGGCACTATCTCGCTCAAGCGAGATTGAGCTCGCTTGAGCAAGATCCACTGGTGGCATCTTAGCTTTTTTGTGAGTTTGGGCAGCTTGGTGAGTGTTGATGCATTTCAGCTTTCTCTGTTTAGTTTTGTATATTTTCCTTTTGTCCAATTCTCTCCATTCTTTCCTAGACACCTGAAATTAACACGAATTTGGAAATAAATCGTTCTCATTTAATAAAACATGTAAAAATATATAATTTCATAAATTAGGAATTATTTTATACTTATTTTAGCAATTAATACCCATAAGTGCCTATATTTCAATATGAAATATTACTAAAATTTGGCACTTGTCATATTTGGAATGTAATTCTTCATTTTTTCACATTTGTTGTTTAATTGCAATTTATTTTGTGGGGAGTTTGGAAACAACAATTACGATGATGGAAGCAATAGTTTCAATGAATTGAATTGTTGCGGGAGCAAATATTGTGATTGTTAAATAATTTTGATGCATTAACAATGAGTGCCAATTGTGTGACAAAATTATAGTAAAAACAATTTTTTTATTCTTTGCATTGATGCTTAATTCGTGTTTTGAATTTGCTGAATATGTAAGATGCGTAGACAAAGAGTTCAAGCAAGGAAAGATAAGTGAGAAAAACCAAAACAAGAGAAAAGCATAATTGCTACCTCCAATATATATTACACACGACTGCAACATTTCTGAATTAGAGATCATTGTCCATTATCACACAAATGGGTGAAGGAAGAGTTCTCTCTTACAGAAAAATTCTTGTGCACTTTTTTTTTTCAACAACTTTTGTTTTGAAAACTAACTTAACTATAAGACTAGAATCATTTATATTCTCTAACTTTTGTGATATTTTACAGTGTCTGTTATGTGATGGTGGCATTATTATGATGTAATGCATGACATGTTAGCCATATGGAAATCTATTTTCACTCACATCTTTGCTATTTTTAATTTATGTTCTAAGAACAAGGAAGAAGAAAAGAAAGAACAAACCACGGAGTAAAAGAAGGAAGAAGAGAAAAAAGATGAAGAACCTGCAGAGATAGTACTCAAGGTTGATATGCACTGTGAAGCTTGTGCAAGGAAAGTTGCAAAAGTATTGAAAGGATTTGAAGTTAATTTAGTTTATGCTCTAAGCTAGTCATTTAATCTAGTTGGTGTATATCCATGAATGCTATTACATGAGAATCAAAATTCGAAAGAGTTGTTTGTTTGTTAGTAGTTTTTTAGGATTAGTGTCAACGTGTACTTGTTAGAGGGATCTGTTATCTATAATTGGTTTTGAATGTAACAACATACATGATGAAGTAAAATTTCCTTCTCTATCTTGTCCTTTTTACTTTAATATTTTATTTTCCAGTAAAAATTAAATAAAATTAAGGGGACACTTCATGATATCCCAACCTTTATAAAAAAAAACCAACAAACCACCCATAATGGTTACAAAACATGCTGCAGAATGAAAAAAAAAAACTGCAGAGATCTACATACATATTTTGCATAAAAAGATGATCATCGGTACCTGACTTAAGTTGAACCAAACCAAGATGATCTAATGTTTTAAGCATGTAAACTTGGGAAATAGGTAAAAGAAAAGGTTCTCTCAACTGAAAACAACGCTATGATATAATTTTGGGCATGGCAAGGGAATGACCTATCTACAAGAGGAATTTCATGTTTCTATCATACATAGAGATATATTAAGAGTTGCAATATCCTCTTGGATGAAGAACTTCAGCCCAAAATTTCTAATTTTGGTTTGGTGAAGCTCCTACTTGGGGACCAATCTCATCTTAGCACAAAATTTGCAGGAACAATGTAAGTCCTAAAAAAACCAATTTTAGCTTGAAAAGTTTAAAGGGTCAAATGCATTGTACCATGCATAATAGTTTTCACGATTTCTTAAAACTATGTGGCGTAAATGTTATGCATTTGTTAGGGGATATACAACCCCTCAGTATGCACTCCATGGTCAATTATAAAAAAAGGTTGATACATACAACTACGACATAGTGGTCATAGAAATCATAAGTGGTAAAAAGAGTACTGATGTTAAGATTGTTGATGATGATGTTGAAGATGAATACCTTCTTCGACAAGTGAGAATTTTCCAATAAATATATATATATATATATATATATATATATATATAAATTTGCTTTGTTTTTCTTGTGCCAACTTAATAATACATCATAACCAATAGACATAGGACAAAGAGTCAGAGAGAGAAATATAGAATGTGACTTTGTTATGTTATTAAAGGTGTAGGATCTTCTTTATATACAAAAGTTAGAGAGAGGATATAACCCTATAGTTAACACCCCCCGTTAAACTCATGGTTGGATTAGGAATCACCATGAATTTATCCCTGACATTAAGAAACAAATTTCCAGATACAGGTTTGGTGAGAGGGTCCACGACTTGGAAGTGTGCAGGAAGATGAAGAAGATTACTGGTGCCCTTGCATATATGATCACGAACAAAATGTAGGTCCAACTCAAAATGCTGTCTTTGAATGCATAACATGATTGACACCGAGAAGGACAACACCAAGATTATCAGAGTACAACTTTGGTGTGAGAAAGGGAATATGTAATTCTGATAAAAGAGACTAAGTCCATAAAACTTCAGTAAGAAGAGCTGCAACAACACGATATTCGACTTCTGTTGAGCTTCTGGAAATAGATTTTTGTTTGTGAGTAGACCATGATACGAGATTTGAGCCAATATAGATGCAATAGGAAGTTGTTGATTTCCTGTTATCAACATCAGCTCCCCAATCTGCATCGGAGAAACCAATGATGGAGGATGAAGACTGACGTTTCAATAAAAGACCATAATTGGTGGTTCCAGCTAGATAGCGTAAGATGTGTTTCACAGCTTGCCAGTGATGTAGTTTAGGGTCATGTATGTTGGTGTTGAGGGAATAAAACGGAGCAAGATATTTGTGAACAGAGAATATATATTTTATTTCACTGCTACTTTTCAAATAAGAATACAATCTCTCTAAATAGTCTTACAATAGACTTCTCAAATTCTACCTTCTCTATCATCAAACCTATACTATAATTTACATTTAAATCATAGTATAAATGACATTCAAAACTAGAATTAAAGATAATAATTATTGGCTATTCAAATGCTAAAATAAAACTGATGACGGTTGACGGCTTTGAGTTTAATGCTAACAAATTCCCCCTTAAACTCAAACCTTTCATATTTTTCATTCAGATTGTTATCGCTCACACTTCCAATTTTATATTTTTCCTTACCCCAACAGCCTCCAATATTATATTTTTCCAGTAGTCACCATAGTGTCCTTGATTAGAAGCAACTACAATTTTCTTCATTGCACCAATCCGTGCAGAATTTTGAATTGAATTACTTTTAATTTTCCAAACAAAATCTTCTCCATTTTCACTCTTTGAATTAAAAGGATTTAAGAAAGACTTTGACTTCAATGAGCTTTGAAGATAATGATTATACCATATTTCCCTTTCAGATGATGTCTCAACACCATTCCATTTATGGTCTTCTCCTAAATC
>Ga0123342_1005173_pt1 | contig 19226 bp, 21 predicted proteins | sample Turbeawhitnodule_FD_89960 | JGI IMG/M metagenome (GOLD analysis project Ga0123342, IMG submission 89960) | Root nodule microbial communities of legume samples collected from Mexico - Turtle bean Mexico white nodule | ecosystem: Host-associated > Plants > Roots > Nodule | place: Mexico: Nepantla... | reverse complement strand
GTCAATTTTTTTCTTCTCTTTTTTTGGTCTGCTATATGTCACTGTAAGGTGAAACAGTTGTTCTTGCATGGTTCGCAAGTTACGCAGTTAGGGGCAACTGTAGTATTAGAAATGCTATTTTTTGTTTCCCTTTTATTTGTGGTAGTGATGTCTGTTGAAGCATAAGCAAAACGTTTTTCTCTGGCAATTTTGATGATAAAGAAAATTTAGTTCATCTGTGGTTGGATATATTTCCACATAGTAGAAGTTGGTTTGATGATGGTGTGTAGCGACCATTTTTTGCTTATTTGCCATTTTGCAATAGGATAACCGAGACATGCACTAACCAGATTAATTTTCACTACGGCTACTAGGCAATCTTCTTGCGTGTGATTCTGTCAAATTACATGTAATTTTGGTGGGATATATGATTTGTTAGTATACTCATATTTGCATACGCAACGTTAATGCGAGAAGCTTGCAAACAAAAGTTGTGTTTTATATTCTAACTTATGTGCTTTAGGTTAACTTTTTATATGCTTAAAAATAGTCTAAAGATCTTTTTCCTTGGTCATAATACTTTCTCTACAGTGAACTTCGCACATCAACATATTCATTTTGATGAGGGGGATAGATGATATAATTATGATATAATTAGGGTTTGTGGTTTATAAATTATTGTTGGGGTTTAGGGTATAACTTTTTATATTCAAGTATTTTGATTTTAAATATATATTATCTTTAAGACTAATTATCATGATAAAATTAAGAAAAAACTTATTCGACAATCTAAAAGTTTGGTTCGAACATGTTGTAGCACCCAAATTTAGGAGAAGATTGGGGTTTAGGTAATCTAAATTATCGTTATAGGTATTTTAATTATTTTAATTCAGGTACTTTGTATTCTAATGTCTTTCTTAAATTAGAGATAAATTTTGATGAACTTTGTATTCAAATTCTTATATATATATATATATATATATTAGTTTTTAACTAAGCATTTAATTTTAAATATTAGTTTGCGAATAAGTGAAAAATATTCCTACCCTTCCACAGAAAAATAAATGAGTGTAATATTTGACAATAATATTATTAATTGCGATGAAGCAGGTACAAAATTATAGGTGTTTGGCAAATCAACTTACCAGTCAATGGCATGCCAATTGGTGGATATGAATGCAACAGCAGAAAGAAGATTTTTTTGAAAAGTAACATTAAAATACTTTTTAATTTTTAGATAATTGGTTTATTTATTCCAACATGTATAATCTTCACGATCTCAACGAACACATATTTCAACAGTTAATTCATAATAGTGATTGGGTCTCTGGTGCCTTTAAGTTACACCGTGCTGCTTCACTTCCTTTCCTTCACAATTTTTCAGGATAACTCATTCAAATGGCTGTTACACAGCATTCAAGGAAGGCTTTTGGATGGGCAGCTAGAGACACATCTGGGGTTCTCTCCCCCTTCATCTTCACCAGAAGGTTCTCATTTCAACTTCTTCAATTCCTCAACTTCAAAAATGTTTCATGCTTCTCATGTTCTATTTTCTAATGGGTGTGGAAACAGGAGAGAAAGATGTAGCAATCAAAGTGTTATTCTGCGGTATATGCCACACCGACCTCCATAATGCAAAGAGTCAATGGGGCCAATCCTTTTATCCACTCTTACCCGGGTATGCTTCCTCCACTTTTTGAAGTCTATTGAACAAGCTTCAAACACAAAATATTGTCTTCACTTTTGCCTTTTATTTCTGAAACAAGAAAGAGTTCTGTAAATCTATTGAAATAAATAATTCACAGTATGATTTGAAAAGATGAAAAAGAAATGTTAATTATATTGTTTTCTAATTTAAGTCATAAGATTATGACTCGAAAAATATTCCTACAAAGTTAGGACTTCGTAGCACACTTTCTTTTGTCGTAATCTTCTCGTCTTCTCAGTTTGTCAGTTGGGTTTTCTGTCTTGGTGTCTTCCTTCGGTCTCCGAGTGCAAAGAAGGATACCTGCAAAGACACTCCAACGATTAAGTCAGTCTGAAAGCTAAGTACCACGAGAGTAAGGAGTGAATAGTTACCTTAGATGTTGTGGTTGTCTTCCTATTTATACTGTTATGGATGGTCCCTAACTGTCTTGGACCTGCTTGGGGTCCAGTTGGAGGCCCAATTGTGCCTTAACCATACTTTGCATCTAAGTTGGCTTATTTGTGTCTAATCATGTGTTTAATTGTAATTCTTGTCGGTTTCTCGGCCATCCGGTAGCACATATGCTTCAGGCTCGAATGCAGTCATAACGTAACGCAGAGTCTTAAGTGCGCTTCGGAAAATGTTTTAGGCCGCTAGGTTGAATAGCCGGTAGTTGATGTGAGTGCTAGACCTTGTGGCCTGCCGTTTGGCGAACCATATCTTTTTCATGGGGCGAGTAAGGTGTGGCTATTGTACTTGGGGTGTGTGAGGTTTCGTGACGTGAGAGAGAGAGAGAAACGAGGGTTGATCTGCACCGTTGATTGGAGGTTGATCTAACGGTGGAGGATGCACGTGACAGTTCACATTCTCATTTTCTTCACTATAAATAGGGGTCATAGTGAACCAGATTTTTCTTGCGTTTATCATAACTAGCTCCGAGAACCGAAAACCCTATTCTTGCAATCTTTATCTGTCGGTTGAAGAGTTTCTAGAGGTAACGATGTCTTCTCTTTCGGTTACCAGTTTATTTTCGTCAGTATCTGGGGGTCTGAGTAGGAGGCCATTGGTCGAAGATGTTGTTTCTAGTGATGCCGAGAGTGTTGAGGATTCTTCCCGTGTTGTCGGTCCTTTAAGTCGGGAGAGTATGGAATCGACAGTGTCTTTGTCATTGAGTGGGTATGAAGGTGAGGAGACCCGAGAGGCCAAATATGTGTGGGGGTTCATGAGAAGGTCCATAAAGTTCTTTTTCTGTGTTTACAGAGGTCTCAATTTAATGTTGCATCTTTAAGGGAGGTGGGGAATATTCGGCACCAAAGTGCATCTTCGGCCATGTGCAGGATAACTTGCGTCAGATACGCGTTTACATGTTCATTCGGATCAATGGTTTCGTCATATTTGTTCAAAGTTGGATTGTTCCAGGTTCCTGGCAAGGGCACTTTGAGGATGGCATCAACAAAGGGGCTTTTTCGAGGAACGGTGCTAAGAGCGTTAGGCGAAGTCGACCTCGTGTTCTCTTGATATGAGCTTCCGGCTTCGTGTATTCCCGTATCAGCTTCCGGGATGTCCAACTTTTCAACGAGTTTCTACTTGATCCGGACATTCTCCTTCCGCAATGTTTCCATCTCCTCCTCATTCTTTCTCTTTATCCCTTTTATCTCCTCTTCATTCTTCTTCTTCAGCATTTCCATTTCTTCTTGTATTTTCGATATCAATGCCATAGGATCTGACTGACTGGTCTCGTCTTGAGTGTTCCTTTCGTTGCCTATCATGTTTTTCGTGGTCACCATGCAGATATTTCGTGGGATTTCCTTTCGGACCCACAGTGGGCGCAAAAAATGTTCCTACAAAGTCGCGACTTCGTAGCACACTTTCTTTTGTCATAATCTTCTCGTCTTCTCGATTTGTCGGTTGGGTTTCCTACCTTAGTGTCTTCCTTCGGTCTCCGGGTGCAAAAAAAGGGGTACCTGCAAAGGAACTCCGACGATTAAGTCAGTCCGAGAGTCAAGTACCAGGAGAGTAGGGAGTGAATAGTTACCTTGGATGTTGTGCCTGTCTTCTTATTTATACTGTTCTGGATGGACCCTGACTGTCATGGACCTGCTTGGGGGTCCAGTTGGAGGCCCAATTGTGCCTTAACCATACTTTACGTCTAAGTTGACTTATTTGTGTCTAATCATGTGTTTAATTGTAATTCTTGTTGGCTAACCGACTTCTCGGCCATCCGATAGCACAAAGTATATGAAATCCTGGTCCATGAAAGAGAGATGGGCCAAAGGCTGCCCACCTCATTTTAACGTGAAGGGGCACCAGCTGCCCAAGTTGTTCAGCATGGGCTTGCCCCGCCTCATGCAGCCTTTTGTTGGCATCTTTCTTGGCCTTCTGAATTAGCCTCAAGAAATCCTTATAGGCCTCCTTTTGGCGCTCCCAGCGACGGACCAAGGTCTCTTTTTCCTCTTTCAGCGAGGTGTTTGCTTTCTCCAAAGCTTGAAGGGCAGAGGCCTCAATAACTTTGGCTTTAGCTTGCTCGCGTCAGGTGTTGGCACAAGCAATGAAGGCACCCATGTAGTAGTTCATGCCTTCCTTCTTGGACCCTTCAGGTAGGCTGCGTGGAGACAATTTTTCCAGGTAACCCCTTAGCGTTTCTTGGATTGGCATGGAAAATTCTGGAGCAGGTGGTGGAGCTGATGTGAGCTCAGTTTCAATCCCACCCTCCAAGGCCATTGGTTGTGAGGGAGAGGTGGTGCTTGGAGGGTGCTCCCTTAGCGAGTCAGCGTCATGGTTGGAAGAGGATGTGGAGGTAACGACTTGGGGGGCCGCCCAGGTGGTCATTCTTCTCTTGAAGATTTGTCCTTCAGCAAACTCGTCTTCGTTCTCAGAAGGAACCACCACCACCCTTTTACCTTTATCAAGGGGGTTTGGTGTAGCAGTGGATTCGGCTAGTGCAAGAGGCATGACTGCTATGGGAGGTGGTGAGTTTGGAGAATGAGTTGGAGAGGGTAGAGTTTGGGGAGTTGATGTTGGAAGTGGACTTTGGGGGCGAAGGGTGGGGGAGGTGGGGGCGTTTTCAGAGGTTGGAGGTATGGAGACCCCACCCCCTTTTGGGTGAAACAGACTTCATGACTTGGGCAAGTTTCCATCTCCTTTGCTTATGTATTTTTGAATCTGTATCAAGAGGGCAAACGCAGTAAGAGTTAGGCACAAGCTAAATTACGGCATGAGAAAGCAGATAAATCATGCACAAAGCAAAAACAAGCAGAAACAGAGAATAGATGATTAGAAGGGGTGATTCTCATACTTATGTAATTAGCAAGGGCTTCAACGTCGTATTCACGACCTATCAGATAGTTGATGTGTCTCGCTTTGAGTATCATTGTCTCTGACACAGGTCTGTCATGTGTAACATCAATGAGAGTAGCCTCTTCAGGTTGCAATATTAACCAACCATTAACATTAAGGAATAACACAAGAATGATTTGTTTAATAAACTACAAAAAAAATGGAAACAAAGACTAAAATAAAACAATTTATCATCTCACATTGGGCAAAGTATTTTCCCTACAGATATATTCTGCAGGTCCAAAACCATCACTTTCTTGACAGGAAAATGTTACATACTTCTTGTTTACAATAATGACAACCTCTTCGCTACCGATAATACTAATGATATTACTGCAGATCCTAGCAAAGACGGACGATCGCATCTTAACCATGGCTGTATACTCATACTCTGGGTCCGCATTCGGCAGTATCATACCCGGTTTAGCAATATCCATCAACACCAGCCACATCTCGGAATGGGAAATCTTATCCCGTGCTTTAAAGAACAACAAAGTGAATTAATTCGTCAATAAAAAAAAAACTAAATCACGTACCAGGGTTCTCAATTGTGAATTTCACGATGTTGGAACCGTCATCGACTTTAATGGTGATGGTGTCATCATCATCCGCATAGTTTAGCACTCCAACCAAGCTGTTAACATCCATATCCATGATGATGTCGCGGTCGCAACGGTAGTGCACAAACCCCCTAGATCGGAGGATAAAGTTGACGATTAAATTGTCCGAATACATAGTATCGAAGAAGATTCCTCCCGAGGAGAAGCAGTGGAAACTGGCGACTTCGACTAACTCCTTCATCATTTTCGAAAGGTTCTTCAGAATAATGTCTCCTTTCACGAGATGGACTTCAAACATTTTGATGGAAGATGAAAATACTCGATGGTGGCTGGTGAGGACTAGTGATCCAGAGCTATCGTGAATTTGATTGCAGCTGCTCTAGCTAGGGTTCCCTTTTTATAGGGTTTAGGGTTTAAGGTTTAGGGTTTATGGTTTAGGGCTAAGGGGTTAGGGTTTAGGGGTTAAGGCTTAGGGCTTACGGTTTTAGGGCTTAAGGCTAAGGGCTTAGGACTTAGGATTTAGGGTTTAGGGCTTATGGCTTAGGGTTTATAGTGTATGGTTTAGGGTTTACGGTTTTAGGGTTTATGATTTTAGGGAGGTTTAGGTTTCGGCATGGATTCACTTTGGTGAATTCTTCCTTGGCCGAGAGGTTTTTAACGTGCTCTCGGCAGGGATTCACTTTGGTAAATTCTTCCTTGGCTGAGAAGTTTTTAACATGCTTTCGGCAGGGACTCACGGGTGAATTCTTTCTTGGTCGAGAGGTTACCATGTGGTGCATTACTACTTCAGGGCTCTGGCTTCGTATGTTCAAAGCTATCTTGCCAAATTTGTCCATAAAGGTTCTTAGGGACTCATCTTTTTCTTGCCGGATATTTACTAAGGCGATGGAGGTGAGGTGGTGTGGACAGCTGGTAGTAAAATGCGCTCCGAACTTTGTCGTGAGCGTGTCAAAACAGTCTATGGACTGAACCGGTAGTCGAGCAAACCAATTTAATGTTGCATCTTTAAGGGATGTGGGGAATATTCGGCACCATAGTGCGTCTTCGACCATGTGCAAGATAACTTGCGTCAGATACGCGTTTACATGTTCATTCGGGTCAATGGTTTCGTCATATTTGTTCAAAGTTGGATTGTTCCAGGTTCCTGGCAAGGGCACTTCGAGGATGACTTCAACAAAGGGGCTTTTTCGAGGAACGGTGCTAAGAGCGTTAGGCGAAGTCGACCTCGTGTTCTCTTGATATGAGCTTCCGGCTTCGTGTATTCCCGTATCAGTTTCCGGGATGTCCAACTTTTCAGCAAGTTTCTACTTGATCCGGACATTCTCCTTCCGCAATGTTTCCATCTCCTCCTCATTCTTTCTCTTTATCCCTTTTATCTCCTTTTCATTCTTCTTCTTCAGCATTTCCATTTCTTCTTGTATTTTCGATATCAATGCCATAGGATCTGACTGACTGGTCTCATCTTGAGTGTTCCTTTCGTTGCCTGTCATGTTTGTCGTGGTCATCATGCGGATATTTCGTGGGATTTCCTTTCGGACCCACGGTGAGCGCAAAAAATGTTCTTACAAAGTCGGGAATTCGTAGCACACTTTCTTTTGTCGTAATCTTCTCGTCTTCTCGATTGGGTTGGGTTTCCTACCTTAGTGTCTTCCTTCGGTCTCCGGGTGCAAAGAAGGGGTACCTGCAAAGGAACTCTGACGATTAAGTCAGTCCGAGAGCCAAGTACCAGGAGAGTAGGGAGTGAATAGTTACCTTGGATGTTGTGCCTGTCTTCCTATTTATACTATTCTGGATGGACCCTGACTGTCATGGACCTGCTTGGGGGTCCAGTTGGAGGCCCAATTGTGCCTTAACCATACTTTGCCTCTAAGTTGGCTTATTTGTGTCTAATCACGTGTTTAATTGTAATTCTTGTTGGCTAACCGACTTCTCGGCCATCCGGTAGCACAGAGTATATGAAATCCTGGTCCATGAAAGAGAGATGAGCCAAAGGCTACCTATCTGCTTCCAGTGAAATTCAGATCATATTTATCTTATCTATGGAACAAATTTACCTTAGTGGACAAGCAATTTTAATGCAAATAATTTCTTTAATAAATTATTACCTACCTTTTCATAAAAAAAAATGTTATTGTTTATGCATGACATGTTATACAAGTCTACTAGTATTATTAATGATAAATTGTATTATAATTTGTGCACCAAAATAGGCACGAGATTGCAGGTGAGGTGAGGTAGGAAGCAAGGTAGAGAAGTTCAAAGTGGGAGAGAAGGTGGGTGTGGGGTGCATGGTTCAATCTTGTAGGTCATGCGACAACTATAGTGATAATCTTGAGAATTTCTGTTCAAAAGTGGTTTTGACGTATGAATCGAAGTATGTTGATGGAAGCATCATACAAGGAGGGTACTCTGATATGGTGGTCGTAGATGAACACTTTGTGATAAGCATTCCTGATGGCCTATCTCTTGAGGCTGCTACTCCTCTCTTATGTGCTGGGATCACTGTGTATAGCCCTCTCTTATATTTTGGAATTGGCAAACCAGGCTTGCATGTGGGTTGGTTGGTCTTGGTGGCGTTGGTCATATGGCTGTGAAGTTTGCCAAAGCTTTTGGGGCTAAGGTCACTGTAATCAGTACATCTCCCAACAAAAAGAAGGAAGCCATTGAGCATCTTGGAGCTGACTCATTTCTTATCAATCGTAATCAAGATGTCATGGAGGTATTTACCCTTTTCGAACCTTTCCATAATAATTTTATAAAACCAATTATCAGACCAAAATCATGTATTAACAAGTAGTATGGTTTGAATTCTACTTTGCACTATTTTGAATTTTTGAATATGCTTTAACTTTTGTATCTGTGAGGAACAGTTATCGGTGAACTTCTGATGGCTATTTTTGGATTTAGGCTGCAAAGGGTACCTTGGATGGTATAATAGACACATTTTTTGCAGTCCATCCTCTTCTCCCTCTGCTTGAATTGTTGAAGGCTCATGGGAAGCTTGTCATAGTTGGTTTACCATATAAGCCTTTGGAGCTATCTGCCTTTCCTTTAATTGGAGGTATGCATGCACATGGAAAATAATTACATAATAATTACATAATAATTACATATGTATAAAGAACCTTTGTACTACTCAATTGGAATAACTATTAATTTTATAATGATTTGAATATTGTTACAATTTTGAAGCCAAGAGAACATGCCAGCAGTTGACAGGCAGTTCCATAAATGGAGGCCCAAGTGGGGAGACAGTTACTGTAGCATCCACCGAATGGTTCTTTGGGAATTCCTTTCCCTCAGTGTCTCCTTCAACAAGCAATGGTGGTGCCAATGTTAACCACACTAGCAACGATCCAAACAACAACTGGACTGGTGTCCTTGCCTAGGGAGATTTGCAGTAGTAACCATACAGCGCATTGCCCTAGATTTAACCAAGAGGAGTTAGAGAGGAGTTGCAGGTAGAGCTACCTTTTCTTAATCTTGCAAAGCAAATGAACAAGTTATAATTAGGCCATAGGTTTGAGATATACATGATAGAGTGTCGTTTGCCATTGATTTGGGAGAATACGTATGAATTAGAAAGGACTGCTTCTTCATGCAATTCCATCTATCTTTTCAAGCACCCGATAATAAAACCGATTTTATTATTATACTTTCAATATTTTAAAAAAATAAAATTTAATTTAATTTTTACTTTAATCTACTCCTATCTTTTCAAATTTATGCTCATTCACTCTATATTCTACTCCAAACGACGCCCTCCAAAGCTCTCACCTTCTTCAAAACTCTCATCTCTGGTAAATCTCTTCTCCAAATCTTTCTTCTAAACATTGTACTTCATCATTCATGTTATCCTCTTCATCCACATGTTAGTAGGTTTTTATGATTTTCCTTTTTAATTTGAATTTAGTGAAAATAAAGTATTCTAGTAGTTTTAGATCATTAAATAGATTACATAATCTGGTTAGTGTTTACTTAGGTCTCGAATTATGTAATCCGATAGATTTATTTTAAATGAGTTCTGAATAGGTTTTGGACTACGTAGTCCAAAAGTCGTAACTTTTGTGTTTTAGATTACGTAATCCGGTAGGGTTAAGGTTTCAATAAGTTATGGATTACATAATTTGGTATTGGTAGTTGCTAAATAGATTATGAATTACATAATTCAGTAGGTTTATTTTCTTAAATAAGTTATGGATTATGTAATTCGGTATTGTTAGTTTTTAAATAGGTTATGAATTACATAATCTAGAAGTGGTAATTTTTTAGTTATGGATTATGTAATTCGGTAGATTTATTTTCTTAGATAAGTTATGGATTACATAATCCAATAGTATGAGTTGTTAAATAGATTTTGGATTATGTAATCCGGAAGTTTGTTAAATAGATTTTGGATTATGTAATCCGGAAGTTGTAACTTGTAATTGAGTTTTGGATTAGGTAATCCGTAGTGTAAAACATTTACTTTTACTTTTATCTTTTTTATTAAAGGGTGATTTTGGAAATTTCAAAATTTATGGAGGTGGCTGAAGAAGTGATGGAGGTGCAGGAAGAAGATGGCATTAGAAAGTCATGGTAATTTGTTTGAGTTCGGGCCCATTTTGCTTTCTGGCCCAAAATGTTTTATATACATACCCCTTTTTTCTGTTTTTCTAAAGAGCCTGGGGCCATTTGACTTGCCCAGAATTTTTGCTACTGCCACTCGAGTTTGTTATGCATCCATCACTTTCTTAAAATCCTGGCCCATTCATTTTATTCTGCATTTTTGTTATTAGAACTTCCTCTTTTATATTTCCACCACCACTTTTCTTAAACAATCTAGTAAAACTCTATAAGTGTGTCCAAAATTGAATATATCATTATTATTCTTTTGAAATATAAGGAGTAGTGATTTAGTAATAACAAGAACTAAAATGACTGTTACCGAGTAATTTATTTTATCCTTGTACTTTTTAAATTGTTGTTTGAAATTTTTGTTTGTATAAATAATAAAAAAATTACTATTTTTTTTAAATGAGTTTAATTTTGATACATAATTTTTTATATTAATCAATTAAAAATATCCTAAATATGATTTTTCAAGCCATTATTATAAAAAAAATAAAAATTCATAATCAGATGATAACTTATAAAGGATTAATATTAAATTTAGTTATCCAAGAAAATAGTAAACAAATTAGTAATTAAACATTTTTCAATTAAAAAATTTATTCTTTTCATTTTTCGTTGATACATGCTAGTTCGGAGCTTCGTGGCAATTTTGCTTGCTCCATCGCGTTAGGGTTTTCATAGTTTCCCAAAACAAGTTCCTAGGGTTTGTTCATTCAGGCAAAAAAAATGATCGACTTGTTGTTGACGAAGCCCAATTGGAACGACGTCGTAGACGAAGAAGATTCAATTCGATCCGGATTGTCCCTTCTGAGCGACTTGGAAACCGTTATTTGGTCCGCGGTGGGTCGCGCCGAGGCGCGTTTATGGCTCTGCAACACCGTCGCGGGTTTCAACTGCGTGACTTTACTCGATCAGGGTGACCTGTTTCGGGCTTCGCTAAGAACACGAAGGACGAAGCGTGATTTGGCGTCTCAGCTTCTGCATTTCTTGTTTGACACCTCGCCCCACAAACTGGGTTCCGTTTTGGCTCGGAGGAGTCACGTGCTTGAGAATTTTTTTCAAGGTTAGTTCCGTTTGCGCATTCTTTACTCTTTTAAAGTGCTGTTGGGAGTAGTTATTGAAGTTGCCGTTAATTGGGAACGAGAGCTCTGAATTTTGGTTGTGTTGCAATTTGTATTGACTCTTAAACACTGAAACCATAAAATTGTGGCCACTGTTGCTCGTCGCAATTTCAAGGTTTTTTAAAATTCTGATAAGTTCTCGTTGCAATCATATCATAGGAAACTGTGGGCAAATACTGGTGATTTGCTGTCGGAATGCTGTTGCAGTTTCTTGGATTGGTTCAAGCCCAGAGGAAATCACCCGGGCCTCCTAACCAAGGTTCACAGGTATCATTATGCAATCTTTTCTTCTTACATTAAAATATTATTATTAGAAATCTCACAAACATTCTATAATATATAAAGACATAAACATAAAGCATTATACTTATTTACATTAATAATCCTTAAATTAAGGTAATGAAAAGTAAGCAAATAGGAGAAGTGGTCTGACAAAATATAACTTTAGAGTATTCTAATATATTTTTCACATATTGTACCATACATAAAAAGGAAGTTTTTGTTTAACCAGAATGGAGAACAATTGTAGGTGGATGATGCTAAGATAAACGAACTTGAAGTTTGACTTGGTTTGGCAAATTTACACGCAAGCCTTTCTCACTGGAAGGATGCCGAAATCTGTTTGCAAAAGGCCAGAGAGTTAAAGGAAGACTCACCAGCAACAACACACTGAAGGCAAGAACAAAACAATGTGTTATCAACAGGTTGAACTTATGCTTTTGCTCTTGTTTTAATCAAATTGACATTTCATATGTTTGAACGTGATTGTACCAGCTATTAGAAGCTCTCACTGCTAGCGGTTCTGTTTGAACCAAACTACGTGCCAAGCAAGATCTTGATGGCTTCTTTGATACTGAAAATTGGTTTTAATGCTGTTGCTAGATGTCTACTTTGTGATGCACTTAGAATAGAACCCACCAACCGCATGGCTTGGTATTACTTGGGATTAACTCACAAGGCTGATGGCCGAATAACTGATGCTGCTGATTGCTTCCAAGCAGCTTCCTTGCTTGAAGAATCAGATTCCATTGAAATCCATTTCATTTTTTCTTGTCACTTTCCAAAATGTATCTTTTTTTTCCTTTTTTCCATTTTATTCTTGTCATAAGAAACTACGTTCCAAGAAAAATAGTTGGGTTATATCCCAGAGTAGAAAATAAGATAACACTGAGATGATGAACTGTAAAGAACTTAAGGGAGTTTAAGGTGTTTGGTTACTATTTTGCTTATAGGTATGAGATGCTTACTTGAAGAAGGTAAACTTGTTTTATTTGCATACACTATCCTTTGTAAAATATTGTTGTTAAGTTTGTGTGAGAACTTGGTTGCTACTTATTCTATAGTTTGATAGGAAAGATAGATATATATTTTATTATATTTATTAAGTATATTTGTTCATTATGGGTTAAATATGTTTTTTACTCTAATGTGTTCACATTGGTATATCTTAAAATCTTTATAATAAAAAAATTATTAAAATAAGTTTATTAGGTTAAAATATTTCATGCCAACTCATTACAGATGCTAACTCATTACTGATTATAATATTGTAATACAATTTACACTGTAAATTCGTTTTTTACATAAAAAGAAATACACTAATAAGGTCTCATTCCTTTTCTTACTACAAGCATTCAAAATAAATAAAGTTTCTCATTACTGATGTGTATTACTAATTATAATATTGTAATACAATTTACATAAATTACATAAAAAAAATACACTAATAAGGTCTCATTCCTTTTCTTACTACAAGCATTCAAAATAAAATAAATAAAGTTTGGACTAGGGACAAAAATTAATTTCATCTTATAATATAAGAAAAAAACATATTTAACTCATTCATTAATAATATTTTTATTTTATGTTTTATTTTAATTATTTATTTGATTATAATAAAAAAATGTAAAAAAAATATATTTTATTAATATTTATAATATAATTGATTATGTAAAATATAACTGTCTTAAAAGAAAGTTACTAAATTAATTAAGAAAATTCATTATCAAGTCTGGTGGGAGGACATTTATCAATGGTTTAAAAGAGCTTAAGAGCATCTAGAATGATACACTCTTGCACAAGTTCTTGATACATCAAGATTAAGAAGTTTATCTAACTTTTAGTCCTAATGTGAACTACTTAAGAATTTCAATTAATTTTCATAAACTACTCAAAAAAATATGTGAAATAAATATTTAAAAATGTGTAAAGTGGAATAACTAAAATTAATTTTAATTAGTATTTCTTTGCGATCAAAATGTGATCTTATTTTTTCACCAATTTTAATGAATTGAAACAAAACCCAATGCCTTTAAGCACAATTTTAATAATTTAAATATATTTTTAATTCATTAAAATCACTATAATGTGAGCTTTAACTAATTTGAATTTAGTAAAACAATGTGATTATTGGACTTTGAAATGTTTAAGTGAAATTAATGGATTAAATGGAATTTAGTAAAATTAAGTGATTATTGGATTAACTTGTGATGAAAATAGTTGCAATTTTAATTTTACTTTCCGTTATGAAAATACTATTTTACTAAAATGTATTAAACTAGCTAGAGCAGCTGCAATCGAATTCACGATAACTCTGGATCACTGGTCCTCGCCAGCCACCATCGATTATTTTCATCTTCCATTGAACATTATTCTGAAGAACCTTTCGAAAATGATGAAGGAGTTAGTTGAAGTCGCCAGTTTCTACTGTTTCTCTTCGGGAGGAATCTTCTTCGATACTATGGATTCGGACAATTTAATCGTCAACTTTACCCTCCGATCTAGGGGGTTTGTGCACTACCGTTGCGACCGCGACATCATCATGGATATGGATGTTAACAGCTTGGTTGGGGTGCTGAACTATGCGGATGATGATGACACCATCACCATTAAAGTCGATGACAGTTCCAACATCGTGAAATTCACAATTGAGAACCCTAGTACGTGATTTAGTTTTTTTTTTTTTACGAATTAATTCACTTTGTTGTTCTTTAAAGCACAGGATAAGATTTCCCATTCCGAGATGAGGCTGGTGCTGATGGATATTGCTAAACTCGGTATGATACTGCCGAATGCGGACCTAGAGTATGAGTATAAGCCATGGTTAAGATGCGATCGTCCGTCTTTGCTAGGATCTACAATAATATCATTCGTACTATCGGTAGCGTAGAGGTTGTCATTACCGTAATATGTAACATTTTCCGATCAAGAAAGTGATGGTTTTGGACCTGCAGAATATATCTGCAGAGAAAATACTTTGCCCAATGTAATAATAATAATAATTATAAAAGATCATCGTACAAGATAAAAAGTAAAGTCATCGTACAAAATAAAATGTTATAAAATATAATTGTATAAAATAATAGTTCATGCATTCTATCAAATAAAATATCATAAAAGTTCATCTTACAACTTTTTTTTGAGAATGGAAAAATTATAGTGGTTAGTTTTCAGTTTTAAACTAATTTTCTTCTATATTTTTAAAATTGAAGATATTTTTAAACTAATTTTCTTCTATATTTTTAAAACTTACTAGATATTGATTTTAAAAAATAAAAAAAATATTAATTTAAAAAATTTGAAAAAACAGTTTTCAAAATCAAACATCATAAAAATCATTGTACAAAATAAAATATCATAAAAGATCATCGTATAAAAATAAGAGTATTTTCATCTTCCATCAAGATGTTTGAAGTCCATCTCGTGAAAGGAGGCATTATTCTGAAGAACCTTTCGAAAATGATGAAGGAGTTAGTCGGAGTCGCCAGTTTCCACTTCTTCGATACTATGGATTCGGACAATTTAATCGTCAACTTTATCCTTCGATCTAGGGGTTTGCGCACTACTGTTATGACCGCGACATCATCATGGATATGGATGTTAACAGCTTGGTTGGAGTGCTAAACTATGCGGATGATGATGACACCATCACCATTAAAGTTGATGACGGTTCCAACATCGTGAAATTCACAATTGAGAACCTGGTACATGATTTAGGTTTTTTTTTTTTGACGAATTAATTTACTTTGTTGTTCTTTAAAGCACGGTATAAGATTTCCCATTCCGAGATGAGGCTGGTGCTGATGGATATTGCTAAACCCGGTATGATACTGCCGAATGCGGATCCAGAGTATGAGTATACAGCCATGGTTAAGATGCGATTGTTTGTCTTTGCTAGGATCTGCAGTAATTTCATTAGTACTATCGGTAGCGAAGAGGTTGTCATTACCGTAAATAAGATGTATGTAACATTTTTCCGTCAAGAAAGTGATAGTTTTGGACCTGCAAAATATATCTGCAGGGAAAATACTTTGCCCAATGTAATAATAATAATTTTAAAATATCATCGTACAAGATAAAAAGTCTATCGTACTAAATAAAATGTTATAAAATAATAGGTCATGCATTCTATCAAATAAAATATCATAAAAGGTCATCTTACCACGTTTTTTTGAGAATGGAAAATTATAGTGGTTAGTTTTCAGTTTTAAACTAATTTTCTTTTATATTTTTAAATTTGAAAATATTTTTAAACTAATTTTCTTCTATATTTTTAAAACTTACTAGATATTGATTTTAAAAAATAAAAAAATATTAATTTAAAAAATTTATTTGGAAAAACAGTTTTCAAAATCAAACATCATAAAAATTCTGTATATATAGTTATATTTTCAAATACGTATCTTTTATTTTCACTATTTTCTCTTTCTCTCTTAAATTATCTTTTTCCCAATTAGTCCAACTAATCATCTTCCTCTACCTAGAACTCAAAGATTTAAAAAATTCAATGGTCAGACGTCTCTTAGGATTTAGGATTGAGATCCAAACCTCTAATAAGAATAAAAATAATAAAAAATCATTGTACAAAATAAAATATCATAAAAGATCATCGTATAAAAATAAGAGTATTTTCATCTTCCATCAAGATGTTTGAAGTCCATCTCGTGAAAGGAGGTATTATTCTGAAGAACCTTTCGAAAATGATGAAGGAGTTAGTCGAAGTCGCCAGTTTCCACTGCTTCTCCTCAGGAGGAATCTTCTTCGATACAATGGATTCGGACAATTTAATCGTCAACTTTATCCTCCGATCTAGGGCACAATTTAATCGTCAACTTTATCCTCCGATCTAGGGGTTTGCGCACTACCGTTGTGACCGCGACATCATCATCATGGATATGGATGTTAACAGCTTGGTTGGGATGCTGAACTATGCGGATGATGATGATACCATCACCATTAAAGTCGATGACGGTTCCAACATTGTGAAATTCATAATTGAGAACCCTGGTACGTGATTTAGTTTTTTTTTTTGAAGAAGCACGATATAAGATTTCCCATTCCGAGATGAGGCGGGTGCTGATGGATATTGCTAAACCCGATATGATACTGCCGAATGCGGACCCAGAGTATGAGTATAAGCCATGGTTAAGATGCGATCGTTTGTCTTTGCTAGGATCTGCAATAATATCATTAGTACTATCGGTAGCGAAGAGGTTGTGTATGTAACATTTTTCCATCAAGAAAGTGATGGTTTTGGACCTGCAGAATATATCTACAGGGAAAATACTTTGCCTAATGTAATATAATAATAATAATAATAATAATAATAATAATAATTAATAAAAGATCATCGTACAAGATAAAAAGTCATCGTACAGAATAAAATGTTATAAAATATAATTGTATAAAATAATAGGTCATGCATTCTATCAAATAAAATATCATAAAAGATCATCTTACAACATTTTTTTAGAATGGAAAAATTAAAAACAGTTTATAATACGTAAACCGTTTATATATCTTAAAAAATTTGAAAAAACAGTTTTCAAAATCAAAATCATAATAGTTATATTTTCAAATACGTATTCAAGTATCTTTTATTTTCGCTATTTTTTTCCTCTCTCTTAAATTATGTTTTTCACAATTAGTTCTTATGTTATTCATGAAAGACCTGTGTGAAAGACAATGATACTTACACGAAACCCACGGCTATGTATCCTTATTCCTTGGATGATTATCGACTAATTGTGGCATGATCGGTATGATCTGTGGGCAGTAAGTTTAATTAATTGATTATCATTTGAAATTAAAGTTGGGATTGAAATGTAGTACTGTAAGACTGGTTAGTATTACATTTTGAAAATTGTTAAGAATTTTTATTATTAACACTGATTCATTCAATTTGAATGTAATTACCTCTTGTAAAAAATACTAATAGAAGAATATTTATTTAAAAAATCACGTCTGGATTATTCTTATACAAATTTTGCAGTTATAGCTTTTAAATTATATTGTGTAATCCTATGGACAGAATTAGGCTATACCCTGCATTCCTTCCTATTACTCCTTTGAATTTGGTGATTGTATCCAGAACGCAATGAGTCGTCGTAAGTGCTGATTGGTCAAAATATAAATCGTTTTGTTGATAATCGTTGCTGCATTGAATTCAATTGCATCAATGGCGGGGGTTTCTCTCAAGTGCGGTGACTGCGGTGCTCTTTTGAGAACCGTAGAAGAAGCCCAAGAGCACGCCGACCTCACTTCCCATTCCAACTTCTCTGAATCCACTGAACCGGTTCTCAACCTCGTTTGCACCGCTTGCTCCAAACCCTGCCGATCCAAAACCGTTAGTCCAATCCACAATTCTCGATTCTCATTTTAGGGTTCAACGATTTTCTTCTTATTTCTTTTATATATGATGTATGTGTGTTATTAACTGAATCTGTTACTGTTATTTTTTCTGTTGTTTGGATCACGTATACAGGAGTGATTTGCACACTAAAAGAACCGGTCACTCTGAGTTTGTTGACAAGACTTCCGAGACCGTCAAACCGATTAGTTTGGAGGCACCGAAGGTGGATGCAGCTGCTTCGTCGGAAAACCCTTCCGGCGCCGCATCAACTGATCAAAATGAAGGTGTTTTTTTAAATTTAAACCGAGTTAATTAACATGGGATATTCCTAATCTAAAATTGTAGAGTTATGAATTAAAGGCTGAATTACGTGTAACATGTTTTCTTAATCCGTTTTAGTTCCTACTATTTAGATTAGAACTGAATAGAAAGTGTGTGGGTTAAGGACTAAATAGTAAAGATCCTGAAGGTACAGGATCAAACGAGTATTTAAATATAAACAGATTTCACCATTATTCATTTAGGTAGAATGATGGAATTCGATTCTTTAGTTAATGAATAATTGTGAAGATGGTGTTGTGGTTTTAGTTTGTACTTTGTCTGATTGTGATGTATGATGTTAACGCAGAAATGGTTGTTCCCGAAGTTGACAAAAAGCTGCTTGAGGAACTCGAATCAATGGGTTTTTCAACGACGGGCTACGCGGGCGCTTCATCACTCTGGTGAACTTACTCGCAGTCTTGCATAGTTGTGTAGTAGTGTCTTTACTGGTCCAAAATTGTAATATTGTCGTATTTCTGTTATTTTTTTCCAACTGGTTTGTTTTTTGCTTTCTCATGTGAGAAGACTAATATAGGCTTGTGTAGTTTAGGTGGATGAAATGGAGGATCGTCCAAGTAAAATAAATAGAGGAAGACCAGTTATGTTTAGCTTGCATGGGGACTGTTTTTATTGAAAATGTGATTTGCAATACAGCCTAGCAGCATTGCTTGATCCTAGAGCTAATCTCACCTAGTGTGACGAGGCTTGATTGCTATTGTAGATTTTTTAATTTTTCTTCCTGCCTTGAAAATTATTTTATTTTGATGGGATAGTGATAGAAAAGGGGAATAATGAGATGGTGTGGTAAGTTTATTATAGAAGGAAATTTAAAAGTTAGTTAGCTGTTTACAGCGGTTGCGGAAGGGGGCTGAGACTTTCTTTCAGGAAGTCTATATATTCTTCTCTTATCTGGTAGATGGAAGGAGGATTATTGTTTTGTAACCGGGAAGGCCCTATTTTCCTTTCTAAACCTTGGT
>Ga0123342_1005172_pt1 | contig 19226 bp, 20 predicted proteins | sample Turbeawhitnodule_FD_89960 | JGI IMG/M metagenome (GOLD analysis project Ga0123342, IMG submission 89960) | Root nodule microbial communities of legume samples collected from Mexico - Turtle bean Mexico white nodule | ecosystem: Host-associated > Plants > Roots > Nodule | place: Mexico: Nepantla... | reverse complement strand
GAACAATCTCATCAATCTCGCAAAGTATATTCCGACGCCAGAAGCCGCTCTCACTGTGGCCTACACGCCGATCCGTCTTCCGATGCCAGGCCGTCAGCCACTGGAACTGCGTTTGACTGCGCCAGCAATCGGCACAGAGCTGCCCATCCTGCTGCTGTCACATGGGTTTGGTCCATCCAACTATATCCCTCAAAGGACGGTTACGCGCCTCTCGCACAGTTCTGGGCGGAGAGGGGGTTCGTCGTGATCCAGCCGACGCACGCGAGTTCGCGGGTCGGCGGCCTGCCGTCGGATCTAACCGGCGCGCCGTTCTTCTGGCGCGAGCGTGTCGAGGAGACGAAGGCAATCCTCGAACACTTGACCGAGATCGAGCGGCAGGCTCCGGCCGTCGCCGGCCGGATGGATCATGCACGCATCGGCGCGGTCGGGCATTCCTTCGGCGGCCACACGGTCGGGCTCCTGCTAGGCGCGCAGCTAGACGGCGAGGATTTCTCTGACCCTCGTATCTCGGCAGGCGTTCTACTGACAACGCCGGGACGCGGCGGCAAGGATATGACGTCCGAGAGTGCTGCGCGGTTTCCGTTCTTCGATGTCGATTTTTCGACCCTGACGATACGCAGCCTGGTCGTTTGCGGTGATATGGACAACCCGCATTTTACAACTCGCGGCCCTGAGTGGCATGCAGATGCTTTCCACCATGCGCCGGGCGCAGAAGCGTTATTGATGATGCGCGGCGTAGGGCACGGCCTTGGCGGGATCGCCGCCTTGGACGCAAAGGAAACGGAGACTGAAGCACCGGACGTGCTGGAAGCGACAAGGCGTCTTACGCACGCTTGGCTTCAGACCGCGCTCGGCGTGGATGAGGGCGCATGGCCGCGAGCTCGTCTTTCGCTTGAGCGTGAAGCGGCATCACTTGCGACTGTCAGAGAGAAGCTCTGAGCTGGAGAGGGTTCTCGGGCGTCGGCGCTCGAGGCTGCCGTGGCGTTCCCAGGTCCCGGCCGGGAGAGTGCCAGGCAGGGAGAACGCCCCGTTTTATCATTCATACACAAAGTGCGCGCAACACCGGTCTGACTGACGTTACAGTTCCCGGAGACTTCCGTCCTCAGGCTTTGGATGTATCTGTCGAGGATCAGTAGCGTGATTCCTAGGCGAAAACCGCGCGCTGCAGTCGAACCGTCAGTATTTCTTCTTTCTCACGAGCTTGTTCCCTAGTGGCCCGCTCAGGACAGGTGGTCGGTCCCGGTTTTCAGCATGCAGGCGCGCCAACGTTCGAGGCGATCTGGATAGGGTGCTACTCGCGACTGCGGCCTGGACGGCGCATCCCGGTTCATGTGCATGGGTAAAGTCGCGAAACCGGCAGAGTGGTGTCAGCTCGGTGATCTCAGCGAACCGCGTGTTTATTCCGTCGGTGATGCAATTCTTTATGCGACATGGTGACAAAACAGGACATGACGACTCCCACCGCTCATGGTCTCGACCAGGCTGAAGGTAGATGGTTCGTCTCCCATTCGAGCCTTGCATTCCTTCCGTTTGTCAAAAGCTGGTAGGCTTGGCGATGCGATGGAAATATGCACAGATTTGCTTTCGCTTCGCTTCTGATCAGATACCCTTCCGTTGAGGATCAGCCAGGTCAATTCCGGTGACCCATCAGCGGACGGTTCCGCAGCGCCTGATAGCCTCTCGCCTACCTCATGCCGCAATCTGGCATGCCACCTACTTTAAATTAGCCGCAGGCGCGATTTCAAACGGTCGCGCAGACTTTCAATCGGTCATCTTAGTTTGGGATCAAAGATGTGACCGCATTCGGATATCTGGCGCGCCACTCATGGTATCGAAGCTGTTCTTCTACTTCGGACCAGGACACCCATTCGCCGTCGTCATAAAAGGCACGATCCCAGATATCAGCAGCCATTTCGGACTTCTTGGGGTTCCGACTTTCGCGCCGCCACTGCGATCTTTCGATCGACCGACGCAGAAAGGCCGTGCCAAATTTCCTCGTCAGGGCGACACAGACAGGCCGAGTGCTGTGGCAACCGCTGGCGAAAATCGTTGTTCGGCATCACGGTGCAACCGGCTGGGCGCAGGACGTCGCGATCGCGGGCAATTTCGTTGCTACGACAAGCTCCAGTGCACCACGGCATCGTGTGAAGTCAATTCGTGGCGGCAAAAGAGCAGCTTCAGGACAGGCCCCGGCGACCCTATCTTCTCCGCCGGATGAGCCTGAGAATCCGCGTTAATCAGGTCATTGCGTGCTTCTTTACAATCATATTTGGCAGCGCTAACATCGGCTGCGTGACGCCCTCGGGAGGAGCCCATTCGGCGTCATTTGGATAGCGTATCGACATGCACTGCCGGACCGGCAACCGACTGCAGAACAAACTGCAGCGGACAGTCGATGATTCCGACACCCATTCGATGCCGATCCGAACATGGCAACAAATGGGAGGATTCGATGTACAAGACATTGGTCGGCGGCCTTCTCGCCGCGGCTGCATTTACGCTTTCCCACTCCACGGCTCTTGCCCAACCGGAAATTGTCAGCGGGCCTGCGGCCGAGGCTGACTGCTTCGCGCCGTGGACGGCGGATACCAAGTTCTTCAAATTTCCGAAAAAAGACGGGCCTTATCGCATCGCGCTCGCCAATGGTTATATCGCCAACACCTGGCGCATTCAGATGATCCAGACGGCGAAAGCCTATGCCGCTCAGCCGGATGTCGCCGCCAAACTCAAGGAGTTCAAGGTCGTTTCCACCGGTGAGGACGTGCCGGCGCAGATTTCGGCGATCAACAACTTCATCGATTCCGGTTACGACGCCATCGTCGTCAATGCCCAGAATCCGACGGCTTTTGGACCGGTCATCAAGCGCGCAAAGCAGGCCGGCGTCGTCCTGGTCGCCTTCGACAATATTCTGGATACGCAAGACGCAATCAACGTCAACGTCGACCAGAAGGGCCTTGGCGTGTTGTGGGCGAACTGGCTAGCAAAGCACCTGCCTGACGGCGGCAAAGTTCTCGAGGTGCGCGGGGTTGCCGGAACTTCAGTCGATACCGACCGCCACAACGGCATACACGAAACCTTTGATGCCACCGGCAAGAAGTGGGATGTCGTCGAAGTGCTCGGCAAGTGGGACGACCCGACGGCGCAGAAGGCCACCGCCGACGCGATAGCCGTGCACAAGAAGTTCGACGGCATCACCGCGCAGGGCGGCGATACCGGCGTCGTGCAGGCAATGATCGATGCCAAACATCCGTTCGTGCCTTTCGGCGGCGAAACGGAAAACGGCTTCCGCAAGTTCTGCGCCAAATATGCTGGCGAAGGCCTGAAATGCTCCTCGGCCGGCACCGGGCCTGCCCAGGTGGCGGTTGCCATCAAGACGGCGATCGCAGCACTTGAAGGACAGGTCGTGCCGCAGTCCATCAAGCTGCCGCTGGCAATCGTCGAAGACCCGAACTTCAAGGCGGGCCAGGACTTCTATCCGGATCAGTCGGACAATTTCTTTGTCGGCAACGCTTTTCCGACCTGCGGCATCAATTTCACCGCACAGGAGATCATGGGGCAGTCGAAGGAAAACCAATAGGCCGGGGTCCAACCGGATCGCTTGAGCGGCGTGCCGCGGCCCTGCCCGCGGCGCGCGAGAAACACCTGCCCCGAGGACATACATGACGGCACCAGAAAAACCGGCGGCAACCCCGCTTTTTGAGATGAGCGGTGTATCGAAGCGTTACGGCGGCGTGCATGCGTTGGAAAACGCCAAACTCACCGTGGAAGCCGGGAAAATCCACGCCATTCTCGGCGAGAACGGCGCGGGGAAATCCACGCTGATCAAGATCATGGCCGGCGTCGTCGCGCCGGATGAAGGCCGCATGCTGCTCGACGGGCATCCGGTGTCCTTCCGCTCCCCGGCCGAGGCTTCCGCCGCCGGCGTCACCTGCGTATTTCAGGAACTCTCGCTGATCCCGGACCTCAGCGTTGCCGACAACATCTCTATCGCCGCTCCGCCGCGCCGTTTCGGCCTGATTGACCGCAAGGCGCAACGCGTCATCGCCGAGGAGATGCTCGCGCGGGCAGGCGCCAGCGACATTCATCCGCGCGAGCTGGTCAAGGACCTGCCGCTCTCGCGCCGACAACTGGTGGAGATCGCCAAGGCGCTTGCCTGGAAACCGCGCATTCTCATTCTTGACGAAGGAACGTCGGCACTGACGGCAGCCGATGTCGCCGAGGTCTTCTCCGTTTTGCGGCGGCTGAGGTCGGAAGGGCTGGCGCTCCTTTACATTTCTCATCGCATGCAGGAGATCGCCGAATTGGCGGATCAATGCACGGTCTTGCGCAACGGCCGCAATGTGGCGAGTTTCCCGGCAGCCACGCGCAGCGATGGCGAGATCGTCGAAATGATGATCGGTCGGGAATACAGCCGCGCCTTTCCTCCGAAACCGGAACGGGTTGTGAAGGATGAAGTCCGTCCGGTCCTGGAATGCCGCAAGCTCGGCTGGGCGGATACGCTGCGCGACATTTCGCTTACCGTCGGTCGTGGTGAAGTCGTCGGCCTTGGAGGCCTGGATGGACAAGGGCAGCGTGAGCTGCTGCTTGCGCTCTTCGGCGTCCTGCGCGGGACCACAGGTTCTGTCGTTGTCGACGGCAAGGCGGTTACACTCGCAAGCCCGGCAGCGGCAAAATCCGGACAGATAGGCATGGCGCTCATCCCCGAGGACCGCAAGACGGAAGGCTTGATGCTGCCGATGACGGTCCGGGAAAATCTATCCATTGCGGTACTGGACCGGGTGTCCAGAGCTTGGGTGATAGATCAGGAAGAGGAAGAGCGGCTGATCGAGGAGATGGTACAGCTACTCGCGATCAAGACGGCAGGTCTTGACATCCCGGTCGGAACGCTCTCCGGTGGCAACCAACAGAAGGTCGTCATCGCCAAGTGGCTGATGCGCAAGCCGCGGATCATTCTGCTCAACGATCCGACACGCGGCATCGATGTCGGCACCAAGCAGGAGATCTATCAGTTGCTGCGGCGCTTGGCCGAAGCGGGAGCAGCCATTCTCTTTTATTCGACGGATTACCACGAGTTGATCGGCTGCTGCGATCGCGTTCTCGTCTTCTACAACGGCAGCATCAGACGCGAATTGAAGGGCCACGGCATCACCGAGCATGCCCTGGTGGCGAGCGCACTGAATGTCGGGAGCGAGAATGTGGGGAGCGCGGCATGAAGGAGTGGCGGTACCGGTTGGGCGAACGACGCGGCACGGTAATGGCAGCCGGCATATTCGTCGTCATGTTTGCAATCTACGTCTCCAATCATCCCGCCGGACTGACGGCCAATGTCGTCCAGACCGCGGCGAACAAGGGCGTGCTGCTTGCCTTCGTCGCGATGGCTCAGACGTTGGTGGTGATCACCGCCGGCATCGACCTCTCGGTCGGCATGATCTTCATCCTGACCAATGCGTTGGCTTCCTGGCTCGTGCTCGGCTCGCCGCTTGAAACTGCTCTTGGCGTGATGGCCGTCCTGGCAACCGGTCTTGCCTGCGGCGCGCTCAACGGCCTGATCGTCATCTATGGACGGTTGCAGCCGATCGTTGCCACGATCGCCACCGGCGCTGTGTTCTTTGGCATCGCCCTCCTGCTGCGACCCTTTCCCGGCGGATCGGTCAACGAGGAACTCGCAGACGTCATGACCGGCAAGGTCTTCGACCTCTTGCCGGCCAGCCTTGTCGCTCTCATCGCCGTCGTTCTCGTCATATGGGTACCGTTCAGCCGCTCCCTGATCGGGCGGGCAGCCTATGCCTCCGGTTCATCGGAGATCGCGGCTTATATGTCTGGCCTGCCCATCCGCCGCGCGAAATTTACCGCCTATGCGCTCGCCGGTCTTCTTGCGTCGATTGGCGGGCTCTTCCTCACCTTCTTCACCTTCACCGGCGAGGCCGCCTTTGCGAGCGGCAATGCCTATACACTGTTCTCAATCGCTTCGGTGGTGCTCGGCGGCGTGTCCCTGTTCGGCGGCAAAGGCAGCGCGATCGGCGCAATCTTCGGAGCCCTCGCCTTCCGGACCATCGGCGACCTCCTCTTTGTCTTCGATTTCGATCCGCTGTGGCAGCCGCTGTTCCAGGGTGTGGTGCTGCTCGTTGCGGTGAGCCTTGGCGCGTTCGCATTGTTCCGTGTGCGCAATCGCCTGGAATGGTTCGGATGAACGACCTGATGCGAGAACACTCAGTGACCCGGCTTTCCAAGTTCATGCATCGGCTGGACCCGGCCATCGCCACCGCCTTCGCCTGCATTTTCCTGCTACTCATCATCGGCAGTTTCTATTCGGCGAGTTTCCTGTCGCCGGAATATCTCCTGCAGCAGTTGAAGGTCGCATCCTTTCTTGGCGTCATCGCCACAGGCATGATGATCGTCGTGCTGCTCGGCCAGATCGATCTTTCCGTACCGTGGTCTGTCGCCGTGGGCGGAATGATGGCGTGCGCGGCTGCCGCTTACGGCCCACTCGGCGAGGCTCTGGCCATTCCCTTCGGCATTGCCTGCGGCATGGCGATCGGGCTCGCCAATGGGATCGGCGTCGCCTATTTGCGCATCCCCTCTATGATCATCACGCTGGCGACCAACGCCGTCGCGCAAGGACTGATGGTCGTCTATACCGGCGGCTTCTCGCCGCAGGATTCGGCAACATTTGCGATGCGCTATCTGGCAACCGGCTTCCTACTGCCCGGGCTACCCAATGCCGTTCTCATCTGGGCGGTCGTCGGCGCCGCAACGGTCTTCGTCCTTAACCGCACGACATTCGGCCGGTCCGTCTATGGTATCGGCAATCGGGAGAGTGCCGCCTATCTTTCCGGTATCAATACCCGCCGGATCGTCATGATCGCCTTCATTGCCTCAGGGGCGCTGAGCGCCTTCGGCGGTGCCCTGCTTGCTGGCTATGCCTCGAAAGCGGCGCAGTCCATGGGCGATGCTTATCTCCTGCCCTCGATCGCAGCCGTCGTCCTCGGCGGAACCTCCATTCTCGGCGGCAAGGGCTCCTATCTCGGCACCGTTGCCGGCGTGATCCTGATTACGCTGCTGCAATCGATCCTCTCCGTCATGCAGATGCCGGAGGCAGGGCGGCAGATCATCTACGGCGTCGTCATCATCGCCATGCTCTTGCTTTACGGCCGCAGCCCAGCCAACCGCCAATAGCGCGCCTGCGCTACTGCAACGCCGGATCAAAATGGCAGGACCACCGCGCCGCCCGTCAGCCCGGCACCCGCCGGGCCAGAAGGAGCGTCTCTCGTGGAATAAACTGAGACCATGGTTTGGCGGTCGTGAAGATCACGGCCGGCGAGGCACTAAACCGCTGGCATTCCGAAAGTCTGCAACAAGGCCCGGCGAGGATACTGTCGCGGTGGGAAACCCCTTTGGCCACGCTGATCGCAGATTCCCCGAAGATCACCACAGGCAATGTATAGCGGGGATCCGCAACGATACGAGATACATACAGATCTCGACACCGATCCGGCCGGGGAACTCGGGAGGACTCCTTCTCGGCATCGCGAGCGCCACTCTGTCCAAGAGGACTGCGGACGAGATCGGTATCACTGCTCATAACGTGAACTTCGCCATCCGCGCGTCGGTCGCCTGGATACCTGGTGTTTCGGACGCCTAGGGGTCACCATTTACGACTGCAGCACCCGTGTGATCACCGTTCGTGCAGCTTGACCAAGCCGTGCATCAACTTCATCGCTGAACGACAGTCAGCGCAGCGATTCCGGCTTCATCGGCCGCACGCAGGAACGCGTCCCAAAATTGCTCCGGAGCGATCTGACCGCTGATCGCATCCACGCAAGCCTTCACAGCAGTGACATATTCTTCGCCGTCATCGGAAGGCCAGTCCTTGAGAAGCATATACGCCGCGTCGCCGAGGGTGCGGACGATCTTGTGAGCTGGCTGGCCGCGCAGAGCCAGCCCGACGGGCGTGAATGCAGAGGTTGCGTTCCAGACCATTATCGTCGACCTCAGGGCGGGGATCGAAATTCCCCAAGGGGTAATATAGGCTTGCATTCCAAATTCGTAATTGACGATTGGTTACCTGGAGTGACCGGGCGTGAAGGTATGCTCAAGAGAGGAGGGGACGCTCTACGATTTCGTATCGGAGATGGCGGCGATGGTTACTAACGGCGAATATTTGAGCGCTCGCCGGAATCGAATGCTGGCTGACGTACAGAGACCCAGAGGAGTACGGCTCCATTCGTTCTCCGTCACGATGACGGCCGGATCAGCCGTTCGTTTTCCGAGCCTTTCTTGTCGCGCCCTCGTGTTCAATGTGAGAGGCCGCCAGCACAGGTAAGGGGGTGAATGTCATCTTGTTTCCGCAGGCGTCGAGCCTCATTCGTGCGAGCGACGAACTGGACGCACCCTTCCTGCTGAAGGGCGAAAATCGCCGTAAGGATTGCTCCCTTCGTCGCGCCTTGATCAGCGAGACGGGGTTCGAGCAATGCTGACCTCCGCGTCGCGCGCGAAGATTTCCGCCAGCGTTCGAGAAACTGATGCTCTGAATGTCGGACTATTCATGCTGAGATATGTGAGTTTTTACGAGGTCGTCAAGCAGTGTAACACCCGAGCGCGACGAGTCAAAAGCGACGTTGTTTCCGCTAGTCCATACGTGTGCGTGTCGCAGTTTCTTCCTGGGCTCACGTGGTGTCTCCCATCTCATCGGCATCTCGCATCCGGTCGTGCACGTTTTCGGGGCCGGCTATCGACGCGGCGATCGCCGTCGCCTTCTCCCGATCACCATAGCCGGCCACATAGCCCTCCAACAGGACGCTCCTGCCCATCATGCTTATACAGATGGACGAGCCTTCCAGTTCCGGTTCCGCGGATACCGCGGCCTGCACGCTCGCAAGCTGATCGTGGGCGAGGCTTTCCGGCTCAAAGGTCATGGGCAGTCCTCCTTCGCAATACGAAGTAAACAGCGCGAGGCCAATTTGGTTCGCAGTCGGGACTTAGGTCCCAGCAGCCATGACCGGAAGTCGTGCCGACATGAAGGGAGGCTCCGACAGCTTCACGCTTGAACAGTCCGCTCGCGGCGCTCCGCTACCGTCATCCAGCCAAGGGCATGCGTCTAACCGAGATCGAGGTGCTGAGGCAGCCTGACGAAATCGCAGTTTTTTCGATTGTATCGAATATGGTTGTCGGGGCAGGGATCCGAACCCCGCGTCACAGCTCGAAAGCTGGAAGCAACCTCGGATACCCGAGGGATGGGGAAAGCGCTGCGCTCCAATACACTTACGTCCGACTAACGCATTAGCCCGCCTTGCGATTGTTCGTAATGGATATTCTCCTGCAAAGATGATTTTAAGCCTTCCCGCCCATATCGCCCCCGAGGACGAACGTACATCATTTGTTACTTCGCACCTGCGGCAATTGTCATACGATTTAAGGCGTTAAATACTCACAAAAATCAGTTGCTTACTTCAGATTTCTCGACTAGGTTTTTTTACACAATAGTTCCGAATATCCGACCCCCCGCCGGCAATACTTGGCGGTCGGTTCACCTCGCTGTGGGAGGATGATGCGTTGTTTGTCCGACTTCGTTTCTTCGCATTATTGCAGCGAATGCGTGACCTCGTCTCGATCCGATACCGACCTGCGACGACGATCTGACGCGTCGTAAACCCTTTGTTCCACGTTTCTAAGATGGTGCTCCCATGTGGCGCGCCCGAGGTTTGTTATGCAAAAGCAAGCTGTCGTATTCAATGGTCAGGAAGTCGGGATCGCGGTCCCTGTCGAAAACCGCCTCAAATTCATCGCTGTCCGCTTCAATGTCATCGACCTGGACAACAGGCTCTTCGACACGGTTACCGAAATCCGGCGCGCCATTACAGAGCATCTCGCGTCGAGCGGTCCTGCGATCACCTCGCACTGAACGGGTTCACCGGCGCAGATGATTAAGGTCGACGTGCTTCGGCCCACCAACGGTTCTGGTAGCCTTTATCAGAAGCGTTTCGGTTTATACCGGACGTACGCCAATGAACTCAAAAGAAGAACATGCCGATGGCGCTCAAGCCCATGACGAGCGCGGTAAAGCCGCTGATATAGACCATCCAACGCGGGGCTTTGAGTTCTCCCATGATGGCCGGGTTTCTCGCCATCATGACCATCATGACGATGATTGGGGTCGCAAGCACACCGTTGACGACCGCGCTCCAAAACAAGGCCCTGACAGGATCGAGACCCAACATCGTGACTGCGACGCTTCCAAGCGTGGCGACCACGATTGTGGCGTAGAAGGCCTTCGCCTCTTTGGGCTTCTTGTCGAGTCCTTCCGACCAGCCAAAGCTCTCGGCAACGGCGTAGGCCGCCGAACCCGCAAGAACCGGAACCGCGAGGAGCCCGGTGCCGATAATTCCAACCGCGAAGACTGCGAAAGCGAACTCACCTGCGACCGGCTTGAGGGCTTCCGCCGCTTGGGCTGAGGTCTCGATCTTATTGATGCCGCTGACGTGCAATGTCGCCGCGGCCGCGGCCATGATGCAGATTGCCACAAGATTGGAGAAGCCCATGCCGACGAGCGTATCGATACGGATACGGCCGAGTTCGGGCTCGGCCATTTCTGGAATCCGCCGAAGGCGCGTGAGCTTGCGGCGTCTCAATTCTTCGACTTCTTCCCCAGCTTGCCAGAAGAACAGATAGGGGCTGATCGTGGTGCCAAGGATAGCCACGAAGGCGGTGAAGTTGTCTCCGGTGAACTGGTACGTCGGCATGACGATGCCGCTCAGCGCCTGGCCCCAAGGCACGCCGACCACCAGAACGACAGCGACATAGGCGAAGAGCGACAATGTCAGCCATTTGAGGACGGAGACATAGGCGGAATAGGGGACGAAGACCTGAGCGGCCGCGCAAAGAATACCGAAAAGAACGGCGTACCCGACCTCCGGTCCGCCGAGGAGCAGTTTCAGCGCGGCTCCCATCGCGGCGAGATCGGCCCCGATGTTGATGAAGTTCGCAATAAAAAGCAAGGCCATGGCAACGTATGCGAAGTGCCGATGGTAGTGGAGCTTCAGGTTCTTGGCGAGGCCTTTGCCCGACACCACGCCGATGCCTGCGCTTAATCCTTGGACCGCCGCCATGAGCGGATAGCTGAAGAGCATGGTCCAGCCAAGGGTGTACCCGAACTGCGCCCCCACTTGGCTGTAGGTCGCGATGCCGCTCGGATCGTCGTCCGCCGCACCCGTCACCAAACCGGGCCCGAGAGCCTTTAGAACGCTGAGGCTTTTCTGCCGCGAAGCCTGGAGACGAGGTGAGGAAGCATCCATTGCCGTTGAGCACTGTTTCGACTGAGACAAGAATGCGTGAGATCGCACTGAGTTCCGAGCGGCCTATACTAAGCCACCGTTTACAAAGGCGAACTCGCTTCTCGACCACCGATACGGCCGGAACACGCCGGATGGAACTCGTCGTCGGCAATGACGTAAATCGTGTTGGGGTCGCCTCTAGAGGAGTCATTTGGCTTCGGGCAAGAAGACCCTCCTGCGTAATCGAGCGTCATCCCCGGGATTGTGTGTGTCGCCGACGGCGACATCTTGAAGCTATTCGAGGTCGAAGCAGCGCTGCGGACGCTATCGCGTTCATCGTTGTGAATCGTGACAAATCAGCGTACCGTCGCGGGCAGGTGCAGTCGTCGCGCTCTCACACCGGTCTGGACGACGTTCAGCGTGACTATGCCTGCCTCATCGGCCGCACGCAAAAACACTTCCCGGAATTGTTCTGGCGCGTCGACCAGGCTTTCACGGCAGCGGTGCAGTCGATCGTTGCGAGGCCCGTCCCGAATAACCCTCATGACTGGGGTTTCTTCCGCCTAGTGTTGTATATCGGTCGATGGGGATTTCGGCTTCCTTCAACGCCAATAAGAACGACCGCCGAGCGCTTTCGTCTGAAACATGTCTTTGATCAACGCCTTCACATGCTTCAAGCGCCGCGATGTAAGCCTTTCCGTCAGAGACTGGCCAACGGGCCGATAGAAGATCGAACGCCTGTTTTGCCGATCTCACGGTGATCGACGTTCGCAGGTGTAAAATAACGACACTTCTCCACAAGACATACGCTCCATCGCCAGCCAACAACCCGACCAACTTCAGTCTACGGCGAAAGTTCCTCACGCTTGTTTTCAGCCATCCTGAGGTCCAGTGCCTGTCGCAACTCGCACGCTGACAGGTCTGTGTTCGCACTCAAAAGATCAACCGCGGCAGCGTATGCGGCTTGCGCGCAATCCCCGTCTGCGTCGATGGAGTTCGCGCCGCACCAGTCGGCAATTACCTTCGCGAGCATCTCTATGTGCCGCTCGGAGAGTTCCGGAAGATTTAGGAGGTTTAGAGACATTGTCGTGGCTCCGCCTAAGGCAGGAGCACGTCCGATCTCCCAATCGGCCTCGCCCTGCCAAGATCGCCGACTGGAGTATTTTACGCTCTATAAGGGGCGATGGTATGGCGGTCCGCAAGGGGCTGGGTTCTACGGAGTGGCAGCGATCCAAGTGAGTAACACCCAACTTCCCCCGGATATGACCGACAGTTCCCATTCCGCGTCGTCGGAGATCCGCAATTCCCAGTAAATACATCGCGGCGCTCTTCAAGAGGTCAGAATTTCTGAAAGGCTGATTACCGTGTCTGCGGCTTTCCAGAGAGCAGTTCCCAGATGCGACGCATCTTCTGGAGCCGAGATGAAATCCGCTCCTTTGCGGGAGGAACCAGCATGCCATTGCGGAAATCGGCCCAGGCCTGGGCTTCCAGCCTCGTTTTTTCTGTCGAACCCTCCCGGTCGACGAGTGGACTGGCCGTCTGATGATCGATGACCGACCACATTCCGTTTTCGAGTGCTTGTATCTCGTAGCGCTGCATGACTGGAGCCATAGATTGGATACTCCACATCAGCCTGAGATCCCTGTGAAATCAACTCGAGAGATGCGTCCCTTTAGATATACTTTGGTGAGATGGTGAACGCTCAGTTACCGCGAGCATGGGACACAGGATACCTTCAGCAAACTTCACGACGGTAGAGCAGCTCCGCTAGCGGCGCGGTCACACGCGGCCTCGGCAGGGGAAACTTATCCGAAAAATGCGGTCCACACCTTCGCGCGTGGGCGCATCTTGTCGCCGACCTGGAAAGCTTTTCCCAAGGACACATGGAAGTCGGTACTTCTTAGCGGGCGGCTAAAGCGCAAAATCCCACGAATTAACGATATGCCGCACGAGGGAAATCGCGTGGTCGATGGTTCTTATCTCTTCAAGAGCGTCAACGGAATCAAGGCGCTCTACCCATGGAGGCGCGCTCAACGTACTCCGTTTCTAGAACTATCTTGCGGGCCGTCCGACCTTTGCCATTTAATCGATCGACTAACAGTTCGGCTGCCTTCGCACCGAGATCGTAGACCGGCTGGCGCACGACGGTAACAGGGGGCGTCGTTACGGACGTCCAGTCCGCATCGTCGAACGAAATCAGCGACACGTCCTCTGGGATGCTGAGTCCCAGTTGACGATGAACCTTGAACACCTCCAGGGCAATTATACTATCCGATGCAATGATTGCCGTCGGACGCTGCGCCGATTGTAGCATTTCGCTGACGATGCGGTGCGTCTTTTCCGGCGTCACGGCACCAACGTGGACCCATTTCTCCATGCCGATCAAGCTAGCCTCGAGGCAGACGCCGAGATAGCCTTCGATGCGCCTCCGCACCGAGCCGGTATTGATGTCTTCTACCGCTCGGAAGCTATGGTCCGGCGTGTCGCAGGCGGTAAGATAGACGATGCGACGGTGGCCGAGCGCAATAAGCCGACGCGTGATGTTCTCGGCGGCATGCCGGTCGTCGGCAATAACGGTGTCGACATCGAGCGTGTCGCTTCCGCGGTCGAGCAACACGAGGGGCAGTCCGGAGCGGATAGCCTCATGCAGGTGCTCGACATCATGGTCCTTTGCAGGCGAGACGATGAGGCCATCGACACGCTTGGCAAGCAGAGTGCGTATGGCTGCCCTTTCCACGTCAACGTCCTCACCAGAATTGATGAGAATGACAGTGAATCCCGCGCGTCGGGCGACATCGGAGATGCCGCGCACGGCGAGGCTGAAGAAGGGGTTCTCGATATCACCCACCACCACTCCGATCGTGCCGGAGCGACCCGTCGTCATGCTGCGGGCAAGCTCGTTGGGTCGATAATCGAGTAAGCGAGCCGCGGCTGTAACGGCCTCGCGCACCCGATCGCTGACCGTTCCGTAGCCGCCCAATACGCGTGCAGCCGTTGCCTTCGAGACGCCGGCCTTGAGCGCCACGTCGGCTACTGTGACGGAAACGGATTTTGGTCGGCTTTTATCCATAACCGGTAGGCTTACAAGAGAACTTGACGAGTGGCAAATGCGAAGGTAACAATTGCCAATAACAAAAGAGACCGGTCTCTTCATTGTTTGAGACCGGTCTCAAGATAAAAAGAGACTACCGACATGCGAGCTGCGTGGGCGGGGCGGGTGAGATCAAGCCGCCGTCCGGATGGGACCCATGCGCCTTGACTTTATCGCAGACCAGCACCGCCAGAGGAGACAAATGCAATGCAATTTACCGATGCCTTCACATACGCCTTTGCCAAAATTCGCGCGACCTCGATCGCGGTCGCGCTCGCTGTCCTTGCGAGCGCGGCGACGCCGGCACTTGCCGACAATCCGCTTGGCCTCATCGATTCCACCACGATCAGTGTCGGCACGATGGGTGATGCCAAGCCTTATGCCTTCACAACCGCCGACGGAAACTTTACCGGTTTTGACATCGAGCTTTTCCTCGACGTCGCCCGTCGCCTCGGCTTTAAGAAGGAGCAGGTGGTCTTCACGGGCCAGGAATTCTCGGCCCTGATGCCCTCTGTCGCCAACGGCCGTTTCGATGTCGCAGCCGCCGCCATTGGCACGACGGCTAAGCGCAAGGAAACAGTCGATTTCTCCGATGGCTATCTCGCAGGTTTCCTGAGTGTCCTTACTTCTGAGGCCGGAATCACCGATGCGTCGGGCCTCAAGGGCAAGCGTCTCGGTGTGGTGCAGGGCACGCTTCAGGAGATTTATGCCGAGAAGAACTTTGCCGGCACCGACCTTGTAAAATTCCCGGACAATAACTCCGCCATTTCGGCGCTCAACAACGGCACCGTCGATGCCCATTTTCTTGATTTCGAGGCGGCGAAGGACTATTCCGCCCGCTATCCGGCGCTGAAGATTGCCGTCAACATTCCAAGCTTCGATGCGCCTGCCGGCTTTGTCATCCGCAAGGGCAACAACGCATTGCGCGAGGCGATTGACAAGGGTCTGAAAGAAGCGATGCAGGACGGCACCTGGAAAAAGCTGCACGAAAAGTGGTTCTCCGGCACACCGATGCCGCAGGCATATCTTCCCAAGCAGTGATGCCGCCTTCCGGTCCGGCCCTCGCCGGTCGGATCGGCCTTTCTTTCAAGGGATATCCTGATGAACTGGCTTGAAAACCTGCGCCGCAGTTTCCTCGACTGGAATGCCATGGCCGAAGTGCTGCCGACAATGATTACGGTCGGCCTGAAGAATACGCTGATCCTGGCTGCGACGTCGACGGTGCTTGGCGTCGCCATCGGCATGGTGCTGGCGATCATGGGCATTTCCCGCTCGCCCTGGCTGCGCATCCCCGCTCGTCTTTATACCGATATTTTTCGCGGCCTCCCGGCCATTGTCACAATCCTCCTGATAGGCCAAGGCTTTGCCCGCATCGGCCGCGAACTCTTCGGTCCGTCGCCTTATCCGCTTGGCATTCTGGCGCTCAGCCTAATTGCAGGTGCCTATATCGGCGAAATTTTCCGCTCTGGTATCCAGAGCGTCGATCGCGGCCAGATGGAGGCGTGCCGCGCACTTTCAATGAGCTACGGCCAGGGCATGCGGCTTATCGTCGTGCCGCAGGGCGTGCGCCGCGTGCTGCCGGCCCTCGTCAACCAGTTCATCGGCAACGTTAAGGACTCGAGCCTTGTCTATTTTCTTGGGCTTCTGGCCTCCGAGCGTGAGATCTTTCGCGTAGGACAGGACCAGGCGGTGGTGACCGGCAATCTTTCGCCGCTCCTGCTGGCGGGCGTGTTTTATCTGGTTGTTACGGTGCCGCTCACCCATGTCGTCAACGCGATCGACAATCGTCTGAGGATTGGCAAGCCGCGCCCCTTTGTCGTCACCAGTGGGCTGGAGGAAGTCAGTGAACTCGACAGTGCCGCTCGCGCGACTGATGTCTCGTTTAAGGGCGGTAGCCTTGATGTGCGCCAACTCGGTATGGCCTACGGCGATCTTGACGTGCTGAAAAGTGTCGACCTTTCGGTAAAGCCGGGCAGCGTCACCTGCATCATCGGCCCGTCGGGTTCCGGAAAATCGACTTTGCTGCGAGGGCTCAACCGGCTGGTCGAGCCGAAGAGCGGTGATATCCTTATCGACTGTGAGAGCATCCTTTCAATGAAGCCCGAAACACTCCGCCGCCGGGTCGGCATGGTCTTCCAGCATTTCAATCTCTTTCCTGACCACACGGCACTTGAAAACGTCATGCTTTCGCTAACGAAGATCAAGGGCCTGCCGGCAGCCGAGGCCGAGCGCATCGCCAAGGCAAGGCTTGCCGATGTCGGCCTTGCCAGCCGCCTGCACCACCGTCCGGGCGGCCTGTCCGGCGGGCAGCAGCAGCTTGTCGCCATTGCCCGTGCGCTTGCCATGGAACCGGAGGTCATCCTCTTCGATGAGGTGACGAGTGCGCTCGATCCGGAATTGGTCAAGGGCGTGCTCAACCTCATGGCCGAGCTAGGCACGCGCGGCATGACCATGGTCGTGGTCACGCATGAAATGGGATTTGCCCGCCGGGTTGCCGATCAGGTCGTCTTCATGGACGAGGGTCGCGTGGTGGAGGCCGGTACGCCCCAGGAGATATTCGACAACCCGCAGAGCCCGCGTCTCCAGCGCTTCCTCGCGGAAGTGCTCTAAGCGCCCGGGGGAGGAAAAGATGACACAAGCAATACGATGGGGCGTGCTCGGTTGCGCGAGCATCGCTGCCAAAGCGGCCATCCCCGGCATCCAGTCGAGTCGCCTGGGGCGCGTCACGAGGATCGCCTCGCGCGGTGCCGCGAAGGCGAAGGAAATGGCAGGCAGCTTCGGGATCGCCAAGTCCTATGGTAGCTATGAGGATCTGCGCGCCGATCCGGAGATCGATGCGATCTACAACCCTTTGCCCAATCATCTGGGCGCGCCTCTGACGATCAAGGCGTTGGAGCAGGGAAAGGCCGCGTCGGTGGCGGAGGTGAGGAGATCGCCATCGCGCCGGTCGACCAAATTCGCGAACAGGTCGACGCATTTGCCGAGGCCTTCTCTCAGGCAAGCCGGTCGAGACGGGGCTCGCGATGCGATCGCGAACATGAAGGCGATCGACGCGCTTTTCCGCTCCGCTGCCAGCGGCCACTGGAAAGAGCCCTGACCGCTTCACCCCATCCGTAAAACAATTGATTTGAAAGCCAACCCATGACCCACAACACCATCTCTTCGGCCGTCATCATCGGTGCCGGTATCTTCGGCGTTTCGACTGGCGTGCAACTTGCGCGGCGCGGTATCAAGGTCACGATCCTCAACGACGGCCCGCCCGCCAACGGTGCCTCCGGCCGCTCGCTCTCGTGGTTGAACTCGGCGCGCAAGCGTTCTGAGCCGTATCATCGGCTGCGTATGGCCGGCATCGACCGTTATCGGACGCTCGCGGCGCAAAATCTCCATGCGGAATGGCTTCGTTTTGATGGTGGACTGACCTGGGACGCGGACGACGAACGCAACGAGATCGACGCAGCCTATCGCCATGAGGTTTCGCTTGCCTATGACGCGCAGCGGCTTTCGCCAGCTGAAGTCGCCCGTGTGGTGCCAGGTCTCGACGCGGACGCAATCACCCCGCAGGGCGCAATCTTCAATCCCGGGGAAGGCTGGGTCGATCTGCCGACGCTGATTGGTGTACTTCTTGAGGAGTTTTTCGCGCTCGGGGGCGTCCTGGTGACGGATCAGGGTGCTGCGCGCGCCGTGATCGAGGGTGGTCGTGCGATTGGCGCGGAAACTGGAAACGGAATCCTCCATCAGGCGGATGCTGTCGTGCTCGCGACCGGTCCAGCCGTGCCGAAGATGGCTGCGGAAAGCGGGCAGACCATCGGCGACGGGACACCGATCGCCCTTCTCGTGCAGACCAGGCCGCTCGTCCATCCCCTGCGCGCTGTTCTCAACACACCGCGCGTCGCTGTCCGCCCAGCGCCGGGAGGTACCTTCTCGCTTGATGCCGACTGGGCGGCCGACGAGGGTGTGAAAGTGCACGCAGACGGCAGTTATGATATCGACGACGGCGTCATTGCAGAGCTTCTGGCAGAAGCTTCAAAGGTAATGGAAGGCAATCCGCAGCTCGAGGTTGCTTCGATCGGCGTTGGTGGCAAGCCCATCCCAGGGGACGGCGAGCCAGTGGTTGGGGCTATCAAGTCTATCCAGGGATATTACGTGGCCTTCAGCCATAGCGGCGCAACACTCGGTCTCATCGTCGGTGAGTTGCTCGCATTCGAGGTTGTAACGGGTAGCGAGCATCCGATGCTCGCGACCTTTCGGCCCGAGCGCTTCTCCCTGAGTTGAAATTAAAGGCGCACATGAGAAGATCAGCCTGCCATACGGCGGTGGGCGTTCTTTCCCAGGATGGAGAATGCGTCTCTTCCAGTAACCCGTTTCCGGTGCATCTTACTGGATATCGTCCATCGAAGTGCCTGGGCCGGCTAGACTCCCGAGATGATCGGGTCGATCTGATCCAGCTCGTACCGTTGATCTCGCAACAGGTGCCCAGAGGCCGCGGGATTGCGGTGCCCTCCGGCTTTATAACGAAGCGGCGCGATAGGTCTTCGTCTGGCCGCCCACCTCCTCAGTTTTGACGGCCGGCTTCACGTCGGGATTTCATACAGTCGCATGGACACCCGATGGACGCCGCGACAATCGCACAATGGCTTGCGAGCGCCATGACGATACCGCGTGCGCACGATTGACTGAAATCGCTCGAATTTCGGCGAGAAGGCCCCGACGAAAAATCGCCGGGCTTGTACGCTTGTATCGACGTTTGTTGTCGGGGCAGGGATTCGAACCCCGCGTCACAGCTCGAAGGCTGGAAGCAACCTCGGATACCCGAGGGATAGGGAGAGCGCCACGCTCCGATTACGCTTACGCCCGACTGAACCATT
>Ga0123342_1005171_pt1 | contig 19226 bp, 7 predicted proteins | sample Turbeawhitnodule_FD_89960 | JGI IMG/M metagenome (GOLD analysis project Ga0123342, IMG submission 89960) | Root nodule microbial communities of legume samples collected from Mexico - Turtle bean Mexico white nodule | ecosystem: Host-associated > Plants > Roots > Nodule | place: Mexico: Nepantla... | reverse complement strand
CTTTGAGATCTCTTAGTGTTCGATTAGATTCTAAGATATGGAATTGGGATATGCCAAAGACTCTGCCAAATCCACCAATTATTGGCGATAAATCTTATTTAACTGAAACAAGGTGTCGAGAAGATGCATCTATGCAGGTGGAGGAACCCACACCAGCTGTAGCAAAGACCTTGGAGTACCCAGATGTATCATATCCAAGTTTTCATCCTGCTCTACCTAAATCTGTAATGGAACCTGAACTCCATGTGAATGTTGCAAGGGCGAATCATTCTGCTATGTTGGCTTCCACATCAGAGTCAGAAGTTGTAACAACTGTGATTAATAAGATTTCCAATTCTCAATTGGAAGACACCAAAAGTATAACAATGGAAACAAATAACCCGATTGAGAAAACTATGGAAGTTGAAGGAGATTCAAATGTTGAAAGGGATGATGATGATGATGATGGCGATTCATGGGAAGCTGAAGAACCTTCTGGATTAGTGTTAGCAAATGTACCATCTTCAACATCAGATGGCCCTGCATCATTCAGGAGTCTTAATGGCAAAACTGATGAAGGAGGGAATAGTTTTGGAAGTCTTTCGAGAATAGAAGGCTTAGGGCGTGCAGCAAGGCGTCAGCTAGCTTCTGTTCTTGATGAATTCTGGGGACAACTATTTGATTTCCATGGCCATATAACTCAGGAAGCAAAGGCTAATAAAATTGACCTTTTGCTGGGAGTGGGTGTCGATTTAAGACCTACCAGTTCTTTGCAAAAAGTGGATGCATCTAGAAAGGACTATTCTGAATACTCAGGATCTGTAAGAGGTAGAGCTTCTAACACTTTAGCGAACTCTGATCTATATGATTATTCCAAGCAGCCTATGATGCAAAGTAATTCAGAGTCTTATGGTCTCCAAAGGAGTACTTCCTCAATACGGACAGATCCCATCCAATTAGTGGATGCATATGTGCAGAACTCGACCCACAATCTCCTCGATTCGGGTGAGAGGCGCTATTTCAGTGTGCGTAATCTACATTCATCAGAGGCTCGGGATTATCAACCAGCTACTATACATGGTTATCAGACTGCATCCTATCTTAGTCGACTTGGTAAAGACACAGATTCTGCTAACTTAAATGGTCCAGTGGACTTGTCATCACTGAAATCCCCTTCCATAGTTAATGCAAAGTACAGGGATTCTCTTGCATTTGCTTTGGGGAAAAGGTTGTGTAGTGGTCAAAGTGTAGGCCAACCCCCAGGGTTCCCAAAAGTTGCTATCTCTAGAGATTGCCAATTACAATCTGAGAGGTCTCATTACGATGTTTGCTCTTCTGGATCTGCAGATAATTCAGTCAACTCAGTTAATACTAAAAAGTACCACAGTTTGCCAGACATTTCAGGATACTCCATCCCCCACAGGTCGGCTTATGTGTCTGATAAAAATGCTCCATCGGATGGTTCTGCCGGATATGGATCTTATGCTAGTAGGACGTGTTATCAAAGATTACCATATTCAAATTCTGGAACAAGAACAGGAGGTCATTTGACCTTCAATGAACTCTCTTCATCTAAAGCTTACAACGAGGCACTCTCTTCACAGTTGAGCTCTGGTTTTGATACTAGATCCCTCCGATCTAGACTGCCTTGTGAGCAGTTTGGGCCTGAGAATAATCGTAATATTGCAATGGAAGGTGTCGGAAGTAGGCCTAAGGCAATTGTTCAAGAAACTACATTTGTGGATATGGAGAGGAAACTTCTTCTGTCAGTTAGACTTTGCATTGTGAAGCTCTTAAAATTGGAGGGGTCTGATGGGTTGTTTAGGCAGAATGGTGGAGCTGACGAGGATCTGATAGATTCTGTCGCTGCAAGGGAGAAGGTTGTTTGTGAATTAGAAACTAGGGAGACGAGTCAAGTCAATCATGTGGGTGAAGCTCAGTATTGTATTTCTGATAGGAAACTTAGTTTTTCTTCATCTCCAGTTCCTAATTGCGGGGAGGGATGTATATGGAGAACTGATTTAATAATAAGCTTTGGGGTGTGGTGTATCCACAGTATTCTTAACCTTACACTTGTGGAAAGCCGGCCAGAGCTTTGGGGGAAATACACGTACGTTCTCAATCGCCTCCAGGTAAATTATCTTAACTGTTTCCTATCTTAAGTAATCAGATTATTTATATTTCAGCTGCTCTCTTCTCTTACCTGTATAATTTCTCCAGTACATTTGGCAGTTCTATATTTTATTTCACTTCTTTTTTTGCTCTATGAGCAGGGCATCATTGATCCGGCTTTCTTTAAGCCTCGTAGTCCCTTGGCCCCATGCTTTTGCCTTCAAGTTCTAACGGCGCATCAGCGAAAGTTAAACCCCCATCTTTCGAATGAGATGATACTCCCAACTGCTAAACCAGGCCGGGGCAAATGCACAACTGCATCAGGGTTGCTTGAACTTATCAAGGATGTGGAGCTTGCGATCTCTTGCAGGAAAGGACGTACAGGAACTGTTGCAGGTGATGTGGCTTTCCCTAAGGGGAAGGAAAATTTGGCGTCTGTTCTCAAACGGTACAAGCGGAGGTTATCTAACAAGCCAGCGGGCACTAATGAAGGTACAGGCTCGCGCAAGACCCCACGTTAGCACCGTACAACCAGTAGCATTTGCGTTGACAGAATCAGTGTTAATTGAGCTGTTTTGTAATTTACTTTCTAAAGCAGCTCATGCTATCAAGAAATGTTGTCCCCGTGTATCAGTTTCCTTGCTGATCATGCAGCAAATTTAATCCAATGTATGTTACATACACGATGGGCAAGATGTACTGTACAAGATGTACTGTACGCAAGTGCGGCAAAATCTAAGTAAAAAATGGTTAGATAAAAAGTTAGTTAGATTTTTTTTGCTCGTTTATGGTTAAAAATCTAACCTCTGCATAGAAGGATGGGAAAGTAATGTTTTGAAATAATTATTACATCAAGTCTTTTAGTGAGATGTTAACAACAAAACTGACAATAAAGTTTACTACGAGGTAGTTAGTATTAATAGAATTCAGGTTGATCCCTCTAAGAGGATTGTTTATTCTAGAATCAAAACTAATGATAGTTCGTTTACAATTGCCTCAGCCTGTATATGACAAACTTGTGTTCATAAGTTTCAATCCAGAGCTGACATTTTATTTGGCAAGGGAAACTTTGTTCTATTGCTTACTATACTAGGATATATGTTACTCTCTGTCGTTTTCCGTAAGAACAAATTAATAAGTTCAATGGGTTATGAAAATTTAGATAATAATATTATGTTTGTCTTTATTAATTGATTTTAATTCTTTTGATATTAATTATTAATATATTTATTTTCTTAATTTTTATTGATTAAATATGTGCATAGTTAAAATAAGGTTATCTTTATAGAAGATAAAGTTCTGCAGATGCTAAAATATTAATATATTTCACTTATTTTTATTTATTTAATTTAGAAAATTAACTCCAATTAAAGGTACTTTATATACAAGGAGGATTTAATTACATTTTGAATTCTGTTATTTATTTAATTTGTTCAATTTTGTTCTTTTATTAGTGAAAGTTTAAATCAAGTTTCTTAATATTTTTTTTTATAGAAAAATTCTATTTACTTGTTATGCTTCCGACTAATACACAATGATCACAAATTTAAAAACAACCATAAACAAGAAAACAAGGTAAGCTAGAATAGAACTTTAGTTAAAATAATTCAATTACAAATACATGAATCATCATAATTCATCAATATTAATGTACTAGACACTCGAGTGTAAATAACGCATCTTTAATATCACTCATACCAGAAATTAACATACATACATAGACATTTGACTATATTTTCGAAAGATTCGTGCATAGAACTTAGATCCAGAGATATACAATGTCATACTACTCCCCTCTATGACATCTCTCCACACACTTATATGCACATATGAATATCTAAATCAGATCATCTCAGTTATTTTTAAATCGCAGACTCAGTCAGAGGAATCTCCTTCAACTCTCACCACTTGATAATATTCATCTATATGATTCCAAGATATTTTATTCTAGACAAATTATTAATTCAATGCACATCTTAACAATCTCAACATGATATTTTTTTTCTAAAAATACCATGTCTAGATCACATTTTCATATAATTTATTGTTCCTATCACATATCAATATACCATTTAATCACACAAAAATTTGTATTTTCAAAACAATTAGAAAATACATAAAAAAAAATCACAAATAGGTAAATTCAATATTTCAAATATATGTATAATTAAAATTTACTAATAATTTAATTAAAGCAACAAACAACTATGTAAGAAACAATTGTCAAACAACTTTAAGTTTTTTAAAATATGTTTTCGCGTAGGGAACTGGTGTTGAGTGAACTTGAGGTGTTGAGTGAACTTGAGGTAGAGAACACCCTAAAAGTGCACCTAACACCTTGAGGTAGAGAACACCCTAAAAGTGCACCTTATTTTGGTTGAGTGTAGGAGAGTGGTATTGAGCCAAACTGAAACAGAGAGTACCCCAAAATTGTAATTTATTTCGCTTGAGCACAAGGACCCCAACTGCATCTTATTCTGTTTGACGTAGGGAGTTGACACTGAGTTGAGTCCAGGTAAAGCACGCCAGAAATGCAAGTCATGGTATTAATATAACCTTTTTAAATTACTAAAATAAATCTCAGTCATTTATGATCACTGCTAAAAACATTTTCAGTTAAAGAAATTTTCAAACTTTAACTTTTTACTCACTTATTTACTATATCAAACCATTAACTTTGGTATTACTCTTCCCAAAATAAAACATACATATTCTTAAATAGATTCATATTGAAGCTTTGCATAAATTCGTTATTTATTATCCGATCAACTTTAAATTTAATTTAATTTTATAAAATTGATTTATTGTACAAGTGGTATAATAGTAACTCTAATAAATCCAACTATCCTATATTATAAAGTGACTTATATTCATTGAATATAATTAATTAATACGTATACAAAATTGGAATTCATATAAATCTGTGTATAGCGTAGAAAAGAAAGGTAGTTGGTAAATTAGTCCATGGTGTATATAAATGCATCATCCAAATTCTCAAGCGCAACCACATTCACTCGTTCATTCAATCAACCACCAAGAAATCATCAACAGTGCTCTGATTAAACCCTCAGAAAGGTTGAATTTATACGTTTCAAGCCGTCCAACCATGTTGCGACACGTGGGTAACGTTTCTCATACAAACCGTGTGACTAGCTTCTAATTTATTGCTGCTCCACCACCTCCATTCACGTAATCCTCAGATCGCATCAATTCTTCCCTTCAATCTTCCATTAAAGACCTTCTCTGTTTCAGAGGCTGCTTCCTTCACTAACAGGTACGCGTTTCCTCATTTCTCAATTCAATTTCTTTTTCCCATTCAAACAATATGTGCCAAATTCCATTAAACCATCATTTCTTAATTCTCAACTTAATTCTTATTTCAATTTTCGAATAAAACTCCTATGTCGCTCGATCATGCTTCACTTCAGTGCAGTTTTCTATTTTTCTAGTTTCGAAAATTCAATAACGAATATTTTTGAGTTCTGAGGGATGAACATGTCATGTGGTAGGTATAATTTATAAATAAAGACAAAAAAAAAGAGTAAAGTTGAGACTTCAGAATGGGATTCGTGGTGGTGATATCATTGCCCTTGATATTGTTCATCTTGATATTGGCTTTGGTGTGTTACATGTTGGGCCGGGCCAAGGGTCGGCGACAAAACCCACAGCAATATGGGCCTCCCGTTCCTCCAGCACAGGCCCAACCCAAATAACCACAGGCCTAGAAATGCTACCCTTTTGTCATTACTGTTGCGACTCTGGATTTGTGTTTCTTCATCATCAACACTCAACATGCAGGCACTTTGGATTGGAGTTTTGAAACTGTTGTGTAATTATACATATATTTGTGTATACTATAAACACAGAGAGGTTTGTTTCTTGGGTAACATGGTTATGTACACAGTTGATTAAAAACTAGTGCCATGGAAGGCTATTCATAACTTGATATTGAATAAAATACTAGAGTATATTGAAAGTTGTTTCCACATTAGTGGTATATTAGGTGATTAAATATTGCCACCCTGGTTAATTAGTTGCTCATGTGATTTCTTATTCGATTTTGATGTTTAGATTATAGTTAGTTTCATCTCATTTCTTGCCATCTGATTATGATTTTGTCGCATATCCAAAAAATGGAGGCAGTAGTTACCACTAGCATAGTAAGAACTAATTATATATTATTACACAATCATCTTTTTAGTTTAGTGTTGTTTATTCATCAACCTTATATACGTAATGAGGATAATGAGAGTGATGCACCATTGCAGTATGCATATGAAAAGACACCTGAAACTTCAAATGAAGTAAACAATAATTGGAGAGGGACATGAGAGCTCCAATTTAGTTTTGTTGAGGAAGAAGTAGGAGTGATTTTATTACAGTGAGAAAAATGTAAGAAAACTAATTGTCCATGGTTAACTTGCTAAGAATGAAGCAAGGGGTGATTTTCAAAATAAGAGCTTTGTAAAATAACATACATGTTGCAGGTATATAGAATCAAACAAGCAACTAGGTAGTAAATGGTTGACAAAATTGATGATTAACTAAAGATTCATCCCACCATGACTAGTTCTAGGGCCTTTTATTATCTTAAAACGGACTTTGGATTTATTATAGGAAAGAGACCAAGACATCCAGATTAATAAGAGAAGAAGGGGAGAGAATAGAGGATGATTATAAGAAGTAATATGAACATGTATTTTATTATTTTCATGAAGTCTTAAAAGAAGAATCCTAGATCAACTTATAATATTGACTCATGCCAGGGTGTCTCTCATTTTGACATATTTTATGCTTGTCAAAATTCTTGAAAAAAATAATCAAGACATTACTAAAAAATAGAGATAAAAAATTAGTTATATACGACTAAATTAAATACTATTTTAGAAATTAAAAAATTATTGATATATAAAATAATTTTTATTATTAATAGAAATTTATAAAATATTTTTTAAATTGATATCTAAATTAGTTACCAAGGTTCTAATTTCTAATATTTTAAATTCTAAATTAGTCTCTACAATATTAATAGAAACTAATTTAAAATATAAGGTAGTTAGTAGTTAAAATCTTGGTAGTGTCTATGGCTCCAAATTGAGAAGTTGTAATGTGTTTTGTGCATGTCTTTTGGTTTATGTATCCTCCTCGCAAGATCGATTTGTTGATGTTGACATTTGGTTATTTGGAGCTCTTTAACTTACTGTCAAAGATCTTGTTTAGTAGTTAGATTTTATGTCGTGTTTGAGGGTATAATCTTTTTGGTGGGTTGATGTAATTGTATTTGTTGGAATTCTGGATCTTGATTTGGTAGGTTTATGGTTAATGTGTTGTAATGTCTTATGGATCCTTAGTTGGTTGGGTGCTAGGAAACTTGTTTTGGGTGTTTTGTATAAGGGTTAGGGCACCCTTAAAGTATCTCATTTATTTTATTTATTCTTTTCTGATAAAAAAGAGTTAAAATCTTGGTAGGTAATGGTTAAATATCAATATAAAAACTACTTTATAAATTTTTATTAATAATAAAAACTACTTTAAATATCAATAATTTTTTAATTTACAATAGGATCTTTAATTTACTCTAACTAATTATTCTAGTCATTTCACATTGATTTAAATGATGTTTCTTCAAGAGTTAATTTGGATATCAATTTTTGTCGGCTAATGGAAATAAAACTAACATTCACATTTTACTAATTATTTATAGGCTTTTATCACATAATGGATGCAATTTAACAAGTAATATACATATAAAGACATATTTTAAAAAATTAAAAATTATAATATTGAATAAGTGGTGGTAGCAAACATGACTTTAAAATGAAGAAATTGTATTTACATATATGATTTTAGTTCATAAAAAAAATTGTTGATCTCATTTGACCCTAAGCCCTAAATAAAATAAGAAAACAAATTCCAAAACGTACATAGAAGCACAACTTCATGTGAAACAAATATTGTGAACTAAAATCTTTGAAAATACATTTTTTATTTTATTTTAAAATTGTACATACTAGCATAACTTATCCAATTTATCCATATATATACTTTACTCGTGAACTTTCACCTGTCTTGTAAAAAACTTTGTTATATCGTGGTGATAGAGAACCACAACAATTAAAAGTGATTTATAATTTTATTGAAGGAGAACTTAAATAAGCATATTATAAGAAAATTATTAAATATAAATTATTTTTAGAAATAAAAAATAATTAGTCATTATATTGAATAAATTAAATATTATTTTAGATACTATAAAAATTATTAATATTTAAACTATTTTCCATTATTATTGTAAACTAGTTTCTAAATTAGTATCTAATTAACTACTAATTGTTTTATATTTTAAAGTTGATAACTAAAACCTTAATAAATAATTAGATATCATTCTATAAATTAATTTGTAAATTTTATTAATAATAGAAATTATTTTAGATATCAATTTTTTTTTCAATTTTTAAAAAAGTATTTAATTTAGTTAATATGTTGACTAATTGTTTTTACCTATAAAATTAATTTTTATTTAATGATTTTCTTACCTAATAAATATATATATATAACAAATAAAATTTTATCACATATTAAGTTGTTTGTTTATCATTTTATTTAAGAACTTAGATGTTAGAGAAAATGTTGAACTTGTGTTAAAAGATTAATTAAATTGCGAGATTTTTCTTATTCTACTCTAATTTTGAAGTGAGTAAAAGTTTAAAAAATTATCAAAATAGATAATTCATACTAAAAGTGATACAACTTCACTTGAATCTAAATATATTAAAGGCATATCACCTGAACATGTCTTCAATCTAAATACATTAAATTTCGTATCATATTTACACAACTTATTCATTTAAATAATTTTTAAAATTTGATTTATTTTAATAATTAATAAGTAAAATTACACCAGAATTATAAAAATCCCTCCAATAGTCTCTCACACAGATTGAATTGAATGCGATTTTCATGGCCTTTTTTCCTGTCTAAATTGTCTTTTAAATTATAAATTGAGTAAGTTTTTATTTTAGTTTTTATCACTTAAAAGGTTATTTTCTTTTATGTTTTAGTCTTTTCATATCATGTTAGGTGAGCAATCAGACTCAACTTTAACGACCTTTTTATGCTCTTGGGTATTTTTTTTTTCTCTCACTAAAATATCAAAAAATAATTAGACTTTAAATAAATGAGGAGATATACATAAGTTGTGTTTTAAAATACTATTTTTAACGAAAATGTTTTACTAAAAATAAATTTTAAATAATTTTTTTGTTTTGTTTTAAAACACAATTTTTTTAACTTTTTTTTTTTAAATTGTATTCTACAATATGACTATTTTAAGAAAACAAAGTTATATTTTAAAGTCGAACTTTTAACAAAAAATTGCATTAGAAAAATAAATGGAAAAATTTACTAGAGAAAACTTTATGGTGGAGGAGAAAGTAAGAATAGAACCTATAGTAGAGAAAGAAGATAGGGGTTGTTGATGAGAAAGAGAGGGAAACACGTTCTGGGTATTTTAAAATAAAAAATAAACAAATAGAGTATAACGTTAATTAATAACTTGATGAGTTTTATAAAATTAATAATAAAAGTTGTAAACGAATATAATGTTTGATATATTAAATATTAAAACAATATATTTTATAAAACAAACTTATTTTAAATTATAAGAAGCATACTAAGAATATATATTAGTATTTTTATTATAATTTTTAATCATTATTACATTTATTAAAAAGTTGTTTCAAAACTTTATAAAATTTTATTAAATGGAAAAGACACTCTTTTTTACATTATTAAAACTTTTTTTTCAACTGGATAAAATTATATTTTCACAATCTGGATATCAAAATAATTTTATGATAAATACAAGAAAACATTCTACAAATTATTATTTTTTAAGTAATATACCAAACATAGCTCATTAACATGTTTACTTTAGATTTTTGAGAGACTAAAAAAGCTTATACTAATTAAACTTCACTTTAAATATCTAGTCTCTATATTTTTTTTAATAATATTTTTTTTATGTGATGGTAAGTGATTACTGTTACTTGCTTGAGGTATCAACCTAGTTGAGATGTCTAACATAAAAATACCTAACATGAAAACTTTTTATATAAAAAAAATCACTTTAAATATATAATGTTACAGTAGTATCAATAAACAAAATGAATGAACTTTCTAGGTTCTGGTGACTTTTAAGTCTTGCAGGGAATTCATTAGGAACTTGCCTGGGAGAAATTAAAGAGCTAAGCTTTATAGAAAGCTAATGGTAGTGGAAAATGGATTGGAGGAACAAGACTTGGAATGAATGACTTCTTTTCCCCAATGTTTATATGTGCATTTTAATGTTTGGATAAGATTGTTGAGAAAAAATAGTTTTAGAAAACTAATAAAATATATGAGTGTAATTGGAAGTCTGAGATACATTCAATGTGTACCAACTCCAAAGCTTAAATTATTTACTGATGTTGGAAATTTTTTCCATAAACATATAATAAATAAAAGGACTTAAACTTTCTCCCATTAACTACATTAATATTACTTATTTTAAATCGAAGAGGATCCAAATTACAAATGAAATGAATAATATGAACCAAACATATATTATAACTAAATTTTACATCAACAGTAAATTTTAAAATATGTATAAACTATCCCAGATGTGATATTTGGGATAGGTCATTAAAGCATTTTGTTTTCTTGGTAGTATAGAAGTGTGTTAGTTACTATCTAATATAATATGTATTCCATATATATTATAAACTGAACTTTAAGTATAACTCAACCCTATAAAACTGGTTTAGGTGGTGAGGTTTGTACCCACTTATATATTATGAAAGACTTTAATCTCTAGTTGATGTGAGATCTTCAACACACTCCCTCACGTCGAGACTGCCAACTCGTGTGTGTGACTATATATTATAGGTGGTCCGATAGCAGTCCGATAGTGATCCAATAGCGAATGACACGATAGGTCCAACACAAACACTCGCTAGGATAGGTTCGAAATGGTTCTTATACCATATTACGAAGTGTACTTTAAGTCTAACTCAACATCATAAAATAAAATAAAAATAAAATAAAAATAAATAATATATATATATATATATATATATATATATATATATATATATATATATATATAACTCAAACCAAGTGCCTAAATGTCTATGTACGAAAAATAAAAGTTTACTCTTAATCAGTTTTTTCCATCAAGTTAACATAAAAACTCAACTAAAATAACATACTTTATGGTATCGTATGTGTTCAAATTCACAAGTTGATATAAATTAAAAATGAATTTTAATCTCACCAACAAAAAATACCACAATTACTAATTCTAATATATGTCAATATTTAATGAAAGCAAACCGCTATTATCAAATTCAATGCACTGCTTTAAACCAAAGAAATAAACATATACTAAACAATAACAAGAGTAATAATTTATATTAAAATAAAACAATATCAATACATATGAATCAAATCTCCCAATACAGTTGCACTTCATATTTTTCCACTTTCAACAACCGATCAACTTTATTCTGCCTTTCCAAGTTTCCATTAACAACATGCAATATTGTTTCAAAGCAATCCCCAAACTAAAAATTACATAAACTAATAAAATTAAATTGTATACCAAATCCAACTTCCTTTTCTTCTATTTTTTCTTATGCGGTATGAAATTTATGTTATGAAAAAAATTATAGTTCAAGAGCACCCAATGAAATTCTAAATCACTTGAAAGATAAGATACAATGTTAATCAAGCACCGAAAAGACTGGGACTTTACTTAAGTTTAGTTTTACTCAATTAATTATGTTATAAAATATATATTAAATAGATAATCATTACAAGAAAATCATGAAATAAAAATTATTTTTAAAAATAAAAAATAATTAGGTATTATAGTGATTAAATTAGAGACTTAAAAAAATTGGTTTCTAAATTAGTTTCTATTATTGTTAAATAGATTTTAAATTAGTATTTAATTAGCTACCAAAATTTTAACTACCAATTGTTTAGATTTTAAATTTGGTAGCAAAAACTTTGATAGCTAATTAAATATCAATTTAGAAATCATTTAACAATAATAGAAACTAATTTAGAAACGATAAAATAATATCTAATTTATTCATTATAATAACTAATTATTTTTTTTCTCTAAAATTATTTTCTATTTCATAATTTTCTAAATAAATTTTATTTTTTTTATTTTGACACTTTGAAACCAATAACAAGATTAAAATAATGTAATTATTATTTCTATTTCTTCTAAATCAAATTTAATTTTTAATGTCTTATTATTACTACTATTAATTGTTGTTATTATTATTATTATATTTATATGTAAAAAAATTATATACTAGAATTTATTTTTTGTTGGAAAAATATTAAATCGATAAAGGTAATTTTAACGCTTAACATTTGTCCACTGATAACTTTTTCCATAGTGATATTTGTTGGATTAATATTTAATTTAATATTGTTTATTTTTTATGTTAAAGTTAAAAATGATTAGGCATATATAGTGTAACAATACAAATAAAATATTAAGTTGTACCACACGCTCGATTATCATAAGAATTAAAGTAACTAACTATATGATGCAATGGGAGTGAGGAGAGTGGAGTAAGTTTTGCAAGGGTTAGGTGGAACTTACCTATGCATTTGTGTTGCAGGTGAGGTGCAGTGAGAACATGAAACCTTAACAACAACAAAGCACATGTTTTTTTCCCTCACCTAATATAATATTGGACGTTTTCTTCTTCAAGTCTTTCATTCGACATGGTCAGCGGTCAAAGGGGGTGGCTATTTCTTTCAGTCCACACTCATACACAAACGTATCATCTTCAAGTCCCCTTCCTTTGACGCCACCTCAAAATATCGCATTTCAATAATTGTGTTAAAACTGTACCACCAAAATAGTGGACTAAGAGGACAATTTTTTTATGATTTTCTTTCAAATATTTAATTCTCTATTATTAATATGGATAAAAAATAGTCCATCACAAGTTAATATCCATGTTAGATTAGAAAGTGGTAAAGACGCCTACTGTTGAGTAAGTGTTTAGTAAGTTGTGGAGAAGTTGGAGAAATAAAGCCTTGTCTTTTACTATTTTCATTGTTTGGAGGATGTTGGAAAATAAGATTATTACTACGGTTAACTTGAAAAGACAAGGTATTATTGTACACAATATGTAAAACTTTCTTGCTTCAATAGTTTTTTTAAAAAAAAAATAATAAAAATACACTCACTTTATAACTCACTATAATATACATAGATTTTAACTTAAAATATAAAATAAATATAATTAAAATATTATTATTTTAAGTTGTTAAATGAGTGTATTTAATTGGTGGGTGTGAAACTTCTTTTTTAAGTAAGATCATACTTTTTTTAATATCTTTATATTATTTGCAATATTTTTAATTTTATTCAATTTTGAAGAAACCTAATATTATCTTCTTTTAAATGAAAAATAACAATGTTATGACGATATATTGTCATGAAAAGTTGACTTATTAACAAAAAATAACGAATGTAACATTATTACAGCAACATCTTTAGCATAAATTTAAAAAAAAAAACTGATTTTTAAAAAGTGAAATTAAATTGAATATTTTAAAATAATATTAAAATATTGAAAACATAATAATGATAATAATAAAATTTTGAATATCTTAAGGTTGTTAGTAAAAGAGAGAGATGTGTGAGAGTCCATGGTGGTTGACTTGAATTGGCACGAGACACGTGAGAGTAGAGTTTGTTGTACCGTTGGCTCACACCATCATGTGATGCATACTGATTTCACCCCACCACTTCATGTTTTTAAGTTCATACTTCTTTTTCCAAAACAGCTTTATGTTTGCCTCAAATAATTTCTCATTGCTCTCATGTCTTCTAAGATAGGACATATTACTTATTTTTCTACACTACTTTAGTCATAAATCTTTTCAATACTCTTTTACCAACCCTTCTTCTGTCCATTAACATGCATCATATCACTGTCATCATTAATCAATTCACTACAATTTAAAAACAACCAAAGGCAATGTGTCCCTAGTGCAAAATAACTATTTTCAAATTCTGAATTTTTTTAATGATTAAATATTTTATGTTACCGAATCATATGATACATATATATAATTGGTTCAGTATAAATGTTCAGGATGGTCTAAGTGGAGTTAGGAATAAAGGAAATGAGATATAGAAAAGTACGTTGTCAACGTTAATATGAGATATATAATCATAGGAACAATGTTATTTTAAGAGGTGCACTATTAGATGCAGATAAGATTTTTATATTGACATAAATAATGTAGATTAGACATAAATATTTTAATATATAATTTTTATATTTGGAATGGTGTCTTCATATCCTATTTAATGTTTGAAATCTGTTACATAATGTATTTTCTTATCGTCTTATTTTGCAGGTTAAACTATCTGAACCCTTGAGGAAACATGTGTTAATATAGTTAAAAAATTAACAAAATTAAATTTTTTGTACTAAAATTATTTCTTTTATTGGACTAAGAATAAAATATTAATAATATTTGAATTCCAATTGAATAAATATCAAGAAATAAAGTAAAACTTATGCAAAATTAATAATTGAACTAAAATTACGAAATTTTTAAAAATAAAAAATAGAAAGACCAAAATCTTGACTAGGAAACTAAAGGAGGGTTAAATTTTCTTTTTTTCATTTAAATCATCATTCACTTTTACCAAAGTCCAAAAAAGTATAATATTATATTTAAATTTTAAGATGTATATTGAATTAAAATTTTAAAAGACTATTTTAACATAAAAAATCTTACAAAAATTTAGAATATTGTGTGATAATATTACGATATATAAGAATTTTTGTTTTTAACTTTGTAATAGTTAATTGGTCATTAATTGATTCTGGAGTATCTAAAGTGGTTCCAAAAAATATTAGTGTATTTTCTGCATCAAATATAACGAACAAATTTAGGCATATTATCAAATATCAAATACATTTATATGTAGATAGATGATTTTTTCATTAACTCATTTATATGAAAATTTTAATCAAGACTATCTCTCATATTTCATAGCAATTTAAATATTTTTTTATTAATTTTATCTTCACATTCTTCTTTATTAGTACTTTTATACATAAATATTTTTAAAATTATGTAATTCATTTTATATGATAATATAGTGAAAATACAAATTTGTATCAGTTAAATCAAAATATATTAAAATGAAATTATTTGTAAAGAAAATTATTAAATAAGATAATTAAGTGTGTATATCATCTTTGAAGAAAAGAGAACGAATTATGTGTTAAGGAAAAAAAATTATAACAATTAACAAGAAAAAACTAAAGGTTTTGGTGAAATTGTTTAATGAATATGATCTTTATTTTTCTCACTAAAAAGTAATGTAAAGCCCAATTTAAAAATCAATTAATCGAAATTTATATGTTTTTTCATATTTATAATTCTAGTTGAAAATAATGAAACACAATTGAATTTTATTGTTCTCTTTCAAAATAAATTCTAATTCAAAATCACAAAATTTACTTGTATTATTATAAAATTTAGATTGAATATTATAAAATAAAATAATTTATAGTTTCTTAAACTTTTTGATACTTTGATCCGGTACAACCCCTTAATCAAGTATCTTAGAAGTTGAAGAAATAAGATACTTTAATAAACTATTCATTCATAATTACTCTTTACTACCGACAAAAAATATAATTTGATAAAGGTTAATTCATATATAATTACCAACTACTACTAAAAAACTTGTAGAGATTGAAAAGGACAAAAAAATACACGTAAAATTAAAAATAATAATTTTCAAAACAAAACCACAATATACAATGTATTTCAGTCAAAGACCTTGACCACTTAAGTATTAAAATATAGGGTAATGTATGATTAATTCATTGAATTCTTTAGTCTCACTTGGTCTCATCTCACGTGCTTAGACTCGATGATTTGATATATATTATATATATAAAAGTTATGTAACTACAATAAAATTATTATATAGCAAACTAAAATTAGAGATTAAAAGATATAGATAATTTCTATTATTAATAAAAAATTATAAATTAATATTTAAAATTAGAAATTAATATTTAAAATTAGAAATTAATATTTAAAATTAGAAATTAATATTTAATATTTAAAATTAGAAATTAATATTTAATATTTAAAATTAGAAATTAATATTTAATTATTAATATTTTAAATTTTAAATTAGTCTGAAGGATTAACAGAGATTAATTTAAAATATAAAATAGTAAGTAGCTAAAATTTTAGTAGGTAATGATTAGATATGAGTTTAAAGACTATTTTATAAAATTTTAATAATAATAAAAATTACTTTAAATATTAATAATTTTTTAATTTATAAAATAATATTTAATTTAATTAAGTAATAATTAATCATTTTAATTTTTAAAATTAATTTTTATTTAATGATTTGTAGTGTGTAGTGTAAACAAGTCATCTTCAGAAAACTATTCTATAAACACAAATCTATCATTATCACCATATATATAAAATGGAATATAAGAATTAGAACATGTTTAAATATAAAATTAAAAGTGTTTTCAATAAATTTTCTATGATAAAATGTTCTATATTTTTAGTAAAAGAACTTTCAAAAATATTTTTCTCTTATATTCAAATAGACTCTTGTACACTATTATACTTGATTAGGTCTAATGAAATGAACTAGTCTTTCATATAATGTGGTAATTTAAATTTCTATGGATAGAAATGTTAGCCAAAATGAAAGATTCAATACAAGTTAGAATATAATGAAAAAATAGGTGGCAAAAAAAAACATTTATAAGAATAAGCAATGTGATGATGAACTTGTCTCCAGGTGAAACAAATCATACTATTTTTGTTAAATTCAAAGAAAAACCTAAATATAGATATAATTAATGCAACCAGGATTACAGGGGTGGTGATATATATGGTGACCTCCTAAAGTTTAAGAATTTTATATAAATGAGAATTAAATTAAAATAATTTCTAATTTATTTTATAATACATATTATTTAAGTTTAATAAATATTAAAATATAAATAAAATAATAATGAAATATAGGAAAAAAAATTAAAATACTTTTTATATAGTCTGTAAATCCAAACTCGTTAATTCTACTAATTTTTCATCTGTTATGTTTTATTTTTTAAGAAGAAAAAAGTAATTCTCTCTTGATTAACACTGAAATATTAGTTTCATATTATAATATTTATGATACATGAGTTTTTATTGTTTGTTATGAATTTTCTTTTATACGTGAAGAGGGTTAAGTTATTAAGTTCTAACTAGTCTAAGTGTTTTTCTTTTTATATAAGAGTTTACGTATTAAACTGTTAAACACCTCTTTTTGCTACTCCTACATTTGGTGCCAGACTTTCCCAATAAAACTTTCATCTCCTGTCAGACAATTACGAGATCTTGTTTTAATTCAATTATTAATGAGTTAAAAAATTTTAAAAACAAAAGATAATTATTTAATATATATAGTTATAATTATATTAAATTATGTACTATTTTTATTTTTATTATATTAGTGACAATGATACATATTGCATGTTATTTTCACTCTTTATGATGAGCTACTCCTTTCAACTATCATGTTTTTTTTTTTTTGTTAGTGATAACATATGTAATAGGCTTTCTCGAAAAATAATAAAGTTAATAAAAAATAATTATTTAACAAAAAAATTTAGAAAACAATATTTTTTAGAATAAAATAATATTTTTTGCCTATAAGTGGTTGAAATTTGAAATTTGTGTTAATGTATATTATCACTAGAAAAACTCTATATTTCAAAATTCCATATTTGATATATATTGACTAGATGAATTATTCTATTGTCAGATTTACTTGTATATGAATTGGAGTATCCTTTAAATGCTCTAATATTTATTTTGTTCATTTTTGTTGATAAGAAACAAAATTGAACCCACACCACTTTTCATTTTCTACATTTACTATTACTCCAATAAAAAACAAAGATGATATCAACTTAGAGCATTGGATTTATTAGAAATATAAAAATTTCTACTTAAATTGTTAAAAGTTTATTCTATGATATGTTTTTCATTATATACTAACATTTTTCAGTATTAAACAATATTTTTGTTTAGGTTGATATAAGATCTTTACTTCTTCACGTATGGAATATTGATATCCTTAATTTACATTAATACGATATTAATGTACTTAACTATATAAAATAGTATTTAATCTATTCATAATAATATAGCCCATGACACCGATTACTATTGTATTGTTTTATTATATTTTATTAAGAGAATATAGTTTGTTAAGTAGATAACTTTTTCTATTATTATAGCTTCCACTTGAGTTAATTGGATGGTGTGCAGAAGTAGGAGGATGAAATGCAAAAGGGGTGGAGAGGAAAGCACAGTATAGTATAGTGAGAGGAGAGGAGCAATTGCATTTAAAAATAAGAATTGAGCAAATGAGATAATTTAGAAGTAAAGACTTAGTAGAGTATGATTAGTAGTAGATATGTTATGTTATGTTATGGACATACAAGCTTGACCAAGCGTTACCGTAATGCTCACCAACCAACCTCTTTCTCTGTTTGGTCCACTCAGTTGGGCGCCACCACACACCCAGCTACCAAGAAACAACCCAATGCTCTCCTCCACGTGTCACAATCCCACGCCATGCTCCAATCTCACGCTCCTTATTCATTTTCAACAAACCCCATTTCTAGTTCTCTTCAGCTACCTACCCCACACACACCAACCTCACCTCTATATAACTCTTCAACCAAACTCCTTTCTTCTCAGGAAATCCTCAAACACTTCAACATTTCCTCTCTCTAACTTTCTCTCTCTCTCTCTCTACACAAAACTCACCTCCATTTTTTCATTCTCTTCATTTCATCAAGATGGAAGCGACTACCCTTACCAACGCCCACCAAAACGGTTCCTTCTGCCTCCCGTCCGCCAAGACCACTGATCCTCTCAATTGGGGAACGGCCGCGGAGGCGCTCAAGGGGAGCCACCTCGACGAGGTCAAGCGCATGGTGGCCGAATACCGCCAGCCGCTGGTCCGCCTCGGCGGCGAGACGCTCACCATCGCTCAG